>Ga0209784_100140_pt1 | contig 67518 bp, 58 predicted proteins | sample AraplaCvi_mLB_r2_2_FD_184284 | JGI IMG/M metagenome (GOLD analysis project Ga0209784, IMG submission 184284) | Arabidopsis root microbial communities from North Carolina, USA - plate scrape CL_Cvi_mLB_r2 (SPAdes) (version 2) | ecosystem: Host-associated > Plants > Roots > Endosphere | place: USA...
GATGTTACGACGGTTAAAGCGGCCGATACTAGCAGCAGGAAAAAATCGAGCAGCGACCTTTCCCGCGGATTGAATATGTATAGAATGAAGGCGTACAGTCCGTGCAGCATCAGGACGACAAACATAATCAGCTGAAGATCAACGGAAACGCCGTGCTCATCCTGGATTGCCTGGTGCGATCCCAGCTTGATCGGCTTTGCGATTCCGCCTAGGTAAGGATGCTCATAATTCGCCACGCGTATGATCAGATCGAGATCTCTAGCGTCCCGGTCGGGAACATAATCGACAACGAAAGAGGTACGGTTCGGCAGATAGGAGGCTTGGCCGGGCTCGCCCGTCCTTCCCATGGAAGCTACCGTTTCGCCGTTGATGTCCACGGTAGCCGCGGATTGAATCTCCTGGATCCAGAACGAAATAGGGGCCGAAAGCGGGCGATCCAGCAATATGCGAAGCCGGTACGTTCCGCTGCCAAACGAAGTGTTTGCCTTATTCGTACGATTGTTATTCCAGTCTCCAGGTACATTTACGTAGGAAAACTCATGAGACGGCTTCATTTCCTGTTCTTTAGCCAGGATGTCGGCGTAGAACTGCCACTCTCCGTCCAGATTGATGGATTTTGAGCCCAAAAGATCCCAGCCTCTTAAATCGAGTATGCCATTAGAGACTTTCGGTTGAACTGCAGGAGGGGCATAGGTTTCAAGCCAGAGCCAACGGATCCCCAGAAGCATGCTCAAAAAAACGACAAATGCCGCAAAATGCGGGAGTATTTTGATGATTCGAAATCGTTTGTGGTTCTTTGCGGGTATGGTTGTCACCGTTCACGTTCCTTTATAAAAGTCTTACTTCCCAATATACGCAAAAATAGGATGGCCGTACAGCACTATATGTTAGGTTTATAAGGACTTGGACTTATATCCTTTGCCGGAAATGATTTGTGTGAATGAAACTCGGAAGAGCTCTCGCGGCTAGCAATGTCTCAATCATGCTAATCCATGACAGAATAATCAAGGTCTGGTCATTTCGTTCTCCTTATAATTGTAGATTGGACCGTTCATAACATCATGGAATGTGAGGAGTTTGATCATGCAAGCAAGCGGAGATTTGGGAAACGGCACGTATAGAAACCCGATTTTGGCCGGTGATTATGCGGATCCTAGCGTGGTCAGAGTCGGAGACGATTATTATATGACGCACTCCAGTTTTAAGTTTGCGCCGGGGTTATTGATTTGGCACTCTAAAGACTTGGTAAACTGGGAACCCATCGCCAAAGCGTTAGCCGATTATGCTGGAGATGTCTGGGCGCCTGATTTGACATACTACAAAGACCGGTTTTATATTTATGCTCCCATTAATGAAGAGATCATGGTACTGACGGCGACGCATCCTCAGGGACCTTGGAGTGATCCGCAAAAGGTGGGGGTGCAAGGAATTGACCCGGGACATGTCGCGGATTCCAATGGTAACCGGTATTTGTTTTTTAGCGATGGTTATATGGTAGAACTGGCTGAGGACGGTTTGTCGGCTGCGGGCACTCCGCGCAAAGTGTACGACGGCTGGCCGTTTCCGAAGGAATGGGTGGTGGAAGGAAACTTTATGGAGTCTCCCAAGCTAACATTTCATAACGGATATTTCTATCTTACCGTGGCGCAAGGAGGTACATCGGGGCCTTCGACCAGCCATATGGTCGCTTCTGCGCGATCCAAGGAGCCATGGGGGCCATATGAACACTCCCCCCACAATCCGATTATTCGAACGCAAAGCCGGAATGAACGATGGTGCTCCAAAGGGCACGGTTCATTGGTTGACACCCCGGACGGCGGCTGGTGGATCGTTTATCATGCGTACGAAAAAGGGTACTACACACTCGGCAGGCAAACGATGCTCGAACCGCTGGAATGGACGGAGGACGGATGGTTCCGCGTCCCGCTTCATTGCAAGACAGATGAGCCTATTCCAAAACCGCCGGGAGATCCCGTTCCGCATGGCATGATTTACGGTGAATTTCAAGAAGCGTTCGGCGGGCTGGGGTATCCGTGGAGCTGGTATCAATCCAGCAATGATATTCAATATACTCTGCAGAAGCAAGCGATAACGATCCAACCTGCTCCCGAGGCGGCGCCCCTGGTTATGATGCCGGAAGACCATTCGTATGCGGCGCAGGTGGAGATTGAGCTCTCCGAAGAATCGGAAGCCCAGTTATTATTGTTTTATAATGGATCGACGTATAGCGGATTCGGCATATCCCAAGAGGGGCTTTATGGGATTATTCGCGGCTGGGAGACGCCATCAAAGCCTTTTCCGCATCGGCATGTCATCGTTCGTCTTGAGAATAAAGAGCATGAAGTCGTCTTCTATTACAGTGCGGATGGATCGGAATGGAATAAATTTGAGCATTCATTCGAAACCTCAGGCTGGCATCATAACACATTGGGTGGATTTCTTGCACTGAGAATCGCTCTCCGGGCGAAGGGTTCCGGCGAGGTTACGTTTAAAAACTTTATCTATCAGAAGCTGTAAATATGAAGCGACGGGCCTTTTATCCATGGGTGCGTCGCTTCTTCCATTGGCGAGGCGCCGCGTGTCGAGAAAGAACCTGTATGCCGCGCGTGGAAAACGCTTTACCTATTTAGTTCGGTATGCTTTTGGAGACTGGCCAAACACCTTCGAGAACTAACGGGTAAAATAATTGCTGTCGTTGAATTCGCTCTGAGAAGAAATTTGCGATATCGTCAGGTTAGTCGTCTTTAACAGCCTGCATGCATGCTCCAATCGGAGCTGCAGGAGATGGGCTGCAAATAGTTATCCTCCATAAGGAAATGGCTTTCGCCAAATGCATCAGATTACTTTGGGCTCCTTGACGCTCTTGCTTTTCATACTGTCGTGACAACTGGACGACGAGCTCCATAATACGTGAACGGAGGATGGTCTGGTAACCCTGCAGCTTGTTGATCCAACTTTACAAGGAAAAAGCCAATCAAGTTGAAAAACCAGCTACTTTGTGTTACGATATACCGGTAATATGTCACACTAATTACCGAACCGCGGAATGTGGAGAATAATTTGAGTAAAACAGTTGACACTCCATCTACTCTGTAATACAATGCACCTGTAGTAAGTAATACTAAATAGTTCGATTTACAAAAGCTGTTAGCTAAAACATTCCCTTAGTACTATGTTGTACTGAATATTGGTCAGACTAAATAGAGGAGGGACGAAAAAGAGGAGGCTTTGAACATGGAAAATTTAACTGAAATGCTGAAGGGTTCGCTGGAAGGCTGCGTCTTAGAAATTATCAGCCGCCATGAAACCTATGGCTACGAGATTACCCGCCGATTGAACGAGCTTGGGTTTACCGAAGTCGTGGAAGGGACGGTCTACACCATTCTCGTGCGATTAGAGAAGAAGAAACTGGTGAACATCGAAAAAAAACCGTCAGACATGGGACCGCCCCGCAAGTTTTACACGCTTAATGAAGCGGGCCGTCAGGAACTTGAGTTGTTTTGGGAAAAGTGGGATTTTGTATCATCAAAAATCAACGTCTTGAAGTCGACGTAGCATCATAAGATATTCCGTCCGATATTTGGAGTGTCGGGTTCGGTTTTATAAAAAAGGAGGAACCATAACATGATGGAAATATTCAAAAAAATGATCGGCGATAAAAAAGAATACAAGATGATGATGGCGCGCGTTGAAGCCTTACCGGAAGACTACCAGTATGTATTTAAGAAGATTCAAAATTATATGTGGAATTTCTCCTCAGGCAACGGGATGGATATGCTGCATATGCAGTATGAATTAATCGAATTGTTCGAAGCCGGTGCGGCGGAAGGCAGACCAGTGCTGGAGATCACGGGGGATGACGTGGCATCCTTTGCCGACGAGCTGGTTGCTAACGCTAAAACCTATGTCGCGAAGTATCGTGAAGATTTGAATCAGAGCATCATGAAACGATTGGGTAAGAAATAAATTCATTTCAATAATACCGACTGATTAGCTGGTTACGTTTGTGAATTGCCACCTTCGCTATTCAGTTATATTTTTAGCCGGGTAGTAAGTAATACAGATTATCAGTCAGACTAACTAGTTGCGTTAATGTAGCTCTCAAGGCACTTAACCGTAATTCGGAATTCTCAAGCGCGGCCTAATCGAGCTTATTATAAGGAGGAAACAAATATGAGCAATGCAGCGATTTCTGTAAAAGGGTTAAAAAAATCCTTTAAAGACAAGGAGGTCTTAAAAGGGGTGGATTTTGAAGTGCGGCGCGGCGAAATTTTCGCGCTGCTGGGCTCCAATGGAGCGGGCAAGACGACGACGGTCAACATCCTCTCGACGCTAATGAAGCCCGATGGCGGCGAAGCGAGTATTTGCGGCTCTGACGTCCAGCGTCAACCGGATCATGTTCGCCAGAGCATCAGCCTGACTGGGCAGTTTGCAGCTATAGACGGCATGAACACAGGAAGGGAAAATCTGATGATGATCGCCAAGCTGAGGGGAGTTTCCAATCCTGCACAAGTCGCCGACAATCTGCTTGCCAAATTCAGCCTGACCGATGCGGCGGGCCGCCGGGCGGACCAATATTCCGGCGGGATGAAGCGCAGGCTTGACATCGCCATGAGCCTGATCGGGAGTCCAGCCGTCATTTTTCTTGACGAACCGACCACAGGACTTGACCCTGAAGCACGGATTGAAGTCTGGAATACCGTCAAGGAGCTTGCCGGCAGCGGCACGACCATCTTGCTGACGACCCAGTACCTGGAGGAAGCCGAACAACTGGCGGACCGTATCGCCATCCTGCATGGCGGAAAAATCATCACGACCGGTACCCTTGCCGAACTCAAAGAGATGTTCCCACCGGCAAAAGTAGAGTATATCGAGAAGCAGCCGACATTGGAGGAAATTTTCCTCGCAATCATCGGCAAAAAGGAGGAAATGTAAATGAAAAGCAAAACAGGGGTATTATTGGGGCGTTTAATGCGCAACATCATGAGAAGCCCGGATACGATTATCACGGTGGCGATTACGCCGATAATGATGATGCTGTTGTTTGTCTACGTATTTGGCGGCGCCATAGAGACAGGCACGGCCAACTACGTCAATTATTTATTGCCGGGAATCTTGCTGATGGCTATCGCGTCCGGCGTCTCTTATACGGCCTTCCGGCTGTTCGGAGATGTAAAGAGCGGGCTGATGGCGCGTTTCATTACCATGCCGATCAAGCGCTCGTCGGTATTGTGGGCTCATGTGTTGACATCGCTTGTTTCCAATGCGCTAACGGTCGTGGTGGTTTTCCTCGTCGCTCTATTGATGGGTTTCCGTTCCGGCGCTAATATCCTGGATTGGCTCGCGGTAACAGGGATACTCGGGTTGTTTACGCTGGCGCTGACATGGCTTGCGGTCATTCCCGGCTTGACAGCAAAGACGATGGAAGGGGCAACGGCCTTCTCGTACCCGCTGATATTCTTGCCGTTTATCAGTTCGGCCTTTGTCCCTACCGAAACCATGCCTAAAGTGGTCCGTGCGTTCGCTGAGAACCAGCCCGTGACTTCCATCGTAAATGCGATTCGTGCCCTCTTGCATGAAGGAAATGTCGGCAACGATATCTGGATCGCGCTTGCCTGGTGCGTCGGCATCATGGTCATCGCTTACTTTTTCGCTAATAAAGCCTTTAAACGCCAACTAGGTTAAATACACCCAGCCTCCTCAGAAGATCGGTTGAACACGTAATAACTTCATCGTACAGAATGGCCATGGATACATTAAAAGCTGCGTGAAATGCGGCTTTTTTTGTTTTAAAGTATATACATTTCACCATAAAAAATTGGCCTGTCTCCGTGTCCTTCAAGCCCAGCTGGCCGTCGAGGGAATTCCTCCAACCGGGTGGGAGCAGGATTAATTTATTTCAATGCAAGTCACCGACATGTTCATTTGAAAGGACCTTATTAAGAATATTTATCGACCATTTTAAGCAAATAATTGCGAAACTCGTCCACGTACGATAGAGGTTCTACGATTTTTAGATTTGTTCCGAAACTTGCTAAAAATTGAAATCCAATAGGGTTCTGAGGAATATGAATGGTAGCCAGGTAATATTCAGAACTGTGGCTTTCAATACTCTTTCGACCGTACCTTTCAATAAACTGATCTTTTATGCCGGGCGCAATCAACGCTTTAATGGCGACTAGTTGCGGCTGATAACTGGCTGCGTCTTGTTCTAATGCATAATCTCTCGGGTTAAAGGTTTCTTCATTCATATTGAGATTATCGATCCTGGATAATTTAAATGTTCTATAGCTCTGACGATGTAAACAGAATCCCTTCAAATACCAACTCGTTTCGCTAAAATGAAGCTGATACGGCTCGACGATTCGATTCGTGATCATGCCATTTTTGTCTATATAATCAATTGAAATTAACTTTTTCCCTATTATCGATTCTTGGCATGCCTTCAAGGTTTGAAGAATCTCGGACCGACCCTCCCAATCATAAAATGATAGACGGACTGAACCTTTCAGTGTCATGGGGTGAACCATGGCCTCCATTTTTTTAATCGTGATTTCAACTTCCTCGCTAATTAGAATTTGTTCCAATCCGCCGAGCGCAGTCAATATATTTTCTAAGTCGGAGCTGTTTAAAAGCCGCTTATCCACCTTGTATTCATCCATAATACCGTATCCGCCATGAATTCCATGAACAGAATAGATGGGAATGTTGGATAAGCTCAGTGTTTCCATATCGCGAAGAATCGTTCTTTTGGAAACATTAAATAATTGTGCGAATTCTTTTGTAGAAACGATATCTTTTTTCAGCAATATCATAATAATGGATATTAACCTCTCAACCTTCTCCATAGCTGCCCCTCTTTTGGTATAAATTTTAAATGGTGACATGCGTCTGTCACCACTAATAAATTATACTTCATTTATCAAAAGAAGGAGGGACAACTGTATGTCAGCTATTGCATATTTGAACTTTGATGGAATCGCCGAAGAAGCGATTGAATTTTATTCGGAGGCTCTACAGGCGAACGAGGTAAAAAAAGTGAAATTTAAGGATTTTCCGCAGGATCCAAACGATCCATTACCAGAAAATGAACTCAATATGATTATGGAGTCCTCGGTAGAATTTGCAGGCGGGAAAATCATGATGTCGGATATTTTGCCTTCCATGAAGGCGGTAACGGGTGAGTTGGTGAAAGGAAACAACATACTTATTGGTCTAGTCATGGAGGATAAACAAGCATTGGAAGAATACTTTAACCAATTGTCTGTTGGCGGCCATATTGTGATGCCGTTATCCAATACTCCTTGGTCTTCGTGTTTTGGAATGCTGGTTGATAAATTCGGAGTTGCCTGGAAATTTAATCGTGACGCAGATCGCTTCCTGGATAAAGTCATTTCAAACAAACAGTAACGCATTCGAAAACATGGCCTTCCAATGAAAGGCCATGTTTTGATATTTTCATTAGAAAGGAGGAGGGGGGATAGCTATGAAAATTGAGCCTGTCATTCCAGCAAAATCGAGAGAGGATTTAAGGATTTGGCTGCAGAACCATGGCAAGACCGAGAAGTCTTGCTGGGTTTTGGTTAGTATGACGCCAACCCCTGATATGTTGTTATATTTGGACGTCGTTGAGGAAGCTTTATGCTTTGGATGGATTGATGGCATTAAAAAGAAAATGTCCGAAACCGAGCTGGCCCAGAGACTGTCTCCTAGAAGTAAAAAAAGCTCCTGGACCGAATTGAATAAAGAACGTGTCCGACGCCTCGAAAAGTTGGGGTTCATGAGTGACGAAGGCAGGAGGGTTCTTCCTGATATGGATCCGGGTTCTTTCAGAATAGATGGGGTCATTGAACAAAGGCTCAAGGAGGAAAAGCAAGTATTTGAGAATTTCATGGCATTTCCGGATCTTTACAAAAGAGTTCGGATCGACACAATACAAAGCTATAAATATCAGCCGGAATTATTTAAGAGCAGATTAGACAAATTCATAGCCAACACGAGAGAAAACAAACTGTACGGTCAATGGAACGATAATGGCCGTCTGATAGATTATTAATATTCCCTGGGGGCCAACAACCTTAGTCTGGTTGAGTACCGAACTAAGGTTGTATGCATTGCCCATTTATTATTGGAACTTTGGAACTCAATGTGCATTCCATATTTCGATGAGCATCGAATAGTACTCGGTTTATACTATACAAAAAAGTACGCCAGTCGAATATAGATGGGGAGAGGTATGGCATGGACATGACAAAACAGCTTGAAAAGCTTACCGCCTTTAAAAAGCTTCACTCTAATTTCTTTATTTTGCCCAATGCATGGGATGCTGCAAGCGCGAAAACTTTCGAGAAGTGCGGCTTCAAGGCCATTGGCACGACAAGTGCCGGCATAGCGGTTTCCCATGGGTATGCGGATCGGAATATGCCCTTCGATAGGATGCTGGATACGGTCCGCAGGATCGTGCAAACCGTGGATATTCCGGTTACCGTGGATATGGAAGACGGGTATGGACAGACGCCTGATGAAGTCGCAGAATCGGTTAAGCAGGTGATCAAGGCAGGCGCGACGGGGATTAACATGGAAGACAGCAGCATGGATCGACAAGCGCCGCTGCATGATATTTTGCTTCAGCAAAACAAATTAGCCGTGATCCGAAGGCTGGGGAATTCCATGGGGTATCCTCTCTTTATCAATGCCCGGATCGATGCTTACTGGATCAAGTCTATGCCGCCTGCAGGGAGGCTTGAAGAGACGATCAAGCGGGCCTATGCCTACCAGGAAGCCGGGGCAGATTGTATTTTTGTCCCCGGAATCCAGAAAATCTCCGACATCCAAACACTGCGCCATGAAATAAGCTGTCCGATAAATGTATTGGCCGGGCCGGGAATGCCTTCCGTAAATGAACTTGAAGCGCTAGGGATTCAGCGCATCAGCACCGGCTCAGGCCCTTTTCGCGCCGCAATATCGCTTCTGCATCGCATGGGCCATGAAATTTTGGAGGTGGGGACTTTTAAGCACATGACTTTGGGAGTTATTTCCTACGACGATTTATCGGAAGCGTGCCTTGGCAGCAATCAACAGAGATAGCGTCTGCGTAGATCTTCATTCCCGCAACGCTATGGCTGCCGGCGGATCGGCAGGCGTTATAGAACAGTTAAAATGTATCCCTGGAGAATGGGTTTGCCCCACTCCTTTTTTTATGGGGAGGGATTATAATTCATCGTGACCATGAAAAGTTTGGATGGAGGGGGGAGTGAACTCAGATAGCGGGCTGCTTGCTTCCGATAAAATGTTAGCGCCTTCACATTAGAACAAGCAAGAATAAACCGGGAGAACAGAAGCTGCGCTGCCTTGTTATCGTGGGGCGGATGAATAATCTTGAGGAGGTATTTATGCTTACCATGACAAGAAAAGCAGTTAGTCTGTTGGTTGTGCTTGCCATAATGATCACAGGATTCTCACCCCGAGCTGCCGGTGCAGCAGAAATCGATAGCTATTCAATTTCTTCAATGGATATGACGGATGCCGCTGATCCGGCATCATTGGCACAGACCGCCGATGCTCCCGCAACGATCCAAAATTACCCGATGCCATCCATCTATACCTCATCCAGCGTGTTTTCGTTGAAAGCGAATAACGAAGCGATTCCTGTAATCAGTTATCTGGCGGATTATGATTATGCTCAATTTTCCTTTTCCGGGACGGTCCGTATCGAAGTTACCAACAATGTGCCGATTACATCATACTCCATCAGTCCTCAGGCCAAAAACATCGAAGGCACGGTCAACGGGAACAAGCTGACCTTCTCGCTTTCATCCTCAACCTATGTCATCGTGAAAATCAATGACCAGAGGAAGAAGATTGTTATCGCAGCAGATCCCTTGGAGACGGATATTCCCCCGTCCACAGGTGCCGGGATTTATAATGTGACGCAGTCGCCATACCACGCGGATAACACGGGTACATCGCTGGCATCGGGTCCGATTCAGCAGGCGATCGATGACGCCCATCAAGCCGGCGGCGGCGTTGTATTTATACCGGCCGGTGTTTATAAGAGCGGGAACCTGACATTAAAAAGCAATGTGACCTTTTACCTGGCCGGAGGCGCTGTCATCGTCGGCACCGGCAAGGGCGAAGACTATGTGATTGATTTTCGCAAGGATTCACGAAATGCGGATGGAACGTATTTTATACGGACCGCCGTAGACTCCAGCAATATCACGATCCGGGGGCGAGGAACCATTGATGGCAAAGGCATCGCGATGCGCGAAAGGAAGATGCCGGCGCCGAACAAGAATGAAGGGTTCCTGAATAACCTGCTGGTTCCGATTGCAACTTCAAATTTTAATTTTGACGGTCTAATCTTACGGGATGGCGGTTTCTGGTCGTTTATGGTGGTTCGTTCCGACAATGTGACCATAAAGAATCTTAAGGGTTTCCAGGATTTATACAAAATCGAGAATGACGTTATCGATATTAATGAAAGTCAGAACGTGCTTGTTCAGCATTCGATTGCCATCTCGGATGATGACACGTATTCCACTAAAACCTGGCTGCAGACGGGAATGTCCAAAGACTGGCCGGGCGAGCTTGAACATTTGGAGAACGTGGTCTTTGATGACGCTTTTGCATGGACAAGATGCGCGGCTTTCAAGATTGGCATGGGGGTAGCCCAGCCGCAAATCGGCGTAACCATCCGAAATTCGTATGTGTATCAAAGCGCCCGAGCATTGCTTATTGATCATGGATACCAACTGAATACCCTCCCGGAGGAAGGTTACGCCCAAAATATTACGTTTGAAAATATCGATATCGAACGAGTCGGGATCAATCAGTTCGGGAACTATTGGCTTGGGGTTTCCACTAGTACTTCCGGTGATATAAGCAATGTTGTATTAAAGAACATCAATGTTCGCGAGACGGGCTCTCAGAAATCCAGACTTTCCGGGAATGCCACCAAAGGCGGAATGGTTAGAGGTGTCACGTTCTCAGATATTTATGTTGGAGGCAAGCTCGCAACAACCCTGAACGACTTGAATGTTACCGTCAATAACAATGTAACCGGTATCGTCTTTGCCAATTCCAAGCCGCCGCTATTCAGCGACAATTTCGAAGACGGAAATATGGCGGGTTGGATGTCGATATCCGGCGGCTGGACCGTCCCGACAGTCGGCACGAATCACGTGCTGTCCAGCGGGAATCAGACAACTACCTCCTTGATTACCGCTAATAGCGGGGGTTCATGGACGGATTACGCGTATGAAGCCAGATTAAGAATGCCCATCACCAATGCCAACGCAGGGATTGTCTTCAGGGTCCAGGATGCAAACAACTATTATATGTATCGAATCAATTCTTCAAATCAAAAGCTGGAGTTGTTCAAATCCGTGAATGGACAATTGACGCTTGTTAACAGTACGCCGTTCACGGCGATTGAGAAACAGTGGTATAAGGTCAAGGCGATTATACAAGGGAACACGATTTCCTGTTACGTGGATGGAGAATTAAAGATGGAATGGATCAATCCTGTAACGGAACTGACAACAGGGGGGATCGGATTCCGGACCACCTCGGCGGGCGTCCATTTTGACGATGCCGTGGTCAGTCTCCTCAATAAAGCGCCAGAGGAGATTGCCCTTTCACACAACAGTGTTGTTGAAAACACGACGGCGGGAGGCATGGTCGGAACCTTTTCCACCAGCGACCCTGATGCGGAAGAAACATTTACTTATATGCTGATAGCAGGGGCAGGGGATGTGGACAACAGCAGCTTCACCATTTCGGACAATAAGTTGTTTCTAGCCGTAACGCCTGATTACGAAGCCAAGGATAGCTACAGCATTCGGGTAAGGAGCACAGACTCAGGCGGACTGTATATTGAGAAGACCTTTACGATCCATGTCACGGACGTGAATGAACCTCCCGTGAATCCGGATCCTACGGTCATCCGATTCAGCGACGATTTCGAAGATGGAACTGCCGGAGGATGGACGTCTGCTTCAGGATCATGGGATGTAATAACTGACGGCACAAAAGCCTTGATTCAGAATAATTCAACCACTGCGCTGATTACCGCAGGGGATGTATGGACGGATTATACGTATGAAGCCAAAGCGAAAATGCCGATCACCAATGCCAACGCAGGCATTCTCTTCAGGGTACAGGATGCGGGTAATTTCTATATGTTCCGAATCCATTCCGCAGCCCAAAAGCTGGAGTTGTACAAATCCGTGGACAACGTCATGACCCTTGTATCCAGCACTCCATACTCTGTTCAGTCGAACCAGTGGTATACGATGAAGGCTTCCATTCAAGGGAATACGATAAAAGGTTATGTGGACGGGGAATTAAAAGTGGAATGGACCAATCCCGAGACGGAATTGACAGCAGGAAAAATAGGATTTCGGACCACTTCGGCAGGCGTAGCTTTTGATGATGCCGTGGTACTGGCACCTGGTCCGATCTAACGATTACGGCGTCCCGTACCATGTCAATAAGAGCCGATCTACAGGTCGGTCAGCGTTAATAGGATCATACGAAGGAGCTGCCCCTAAAGCCATGAATGGCTGCTCGGGACAGCTTCGTTTTTTTGCATTGTCGTACAGGGGATGCAGTGACATAATCAAAGAATAAAATGTAACGGAAGGCGTGAAAAGCTTGGAGTATCTTCGCAGGCAATCGTTCCGCAACAAACTCAAGGTCGCTTTTCTGGCTGTCATCGTGCTTTCTGTCCTGATGACCGGAGGATTGTCTTATTATATCTCGGCTGCCACGCTGGAAAAGAATGCACTGAAGCTCACGCAGGACACGGTGGTCAGGTCCGCACAGATCGTGGATGAGAAGCTGAATAAACTAATGCTGATTATGATGACGTTTATGATCAGCCAGCCTTTCTACGACATGCTGAAGGATGCCGCCTCCGGGGATGCCAGCAGATATTACACGCATCTGAACGATCTTGATAACGTTTTCTCGCAGGCGCGGATTGCCGAGCCGCTTATCCAATCGATCTACGTATTTACGCCGATCGGCGAATTTTATCCTTCGTCCATGAACCGTAATCGGTTCACCGCATTCGAGGATACCATACTGTATGCGCGCATCGAACAGGAAAAAAAGAACCTGTGGGTGGAGGGTCATGAGGACATGCTCTTCTCTGGCAAGGAACGCGTCATTTCGCTTATTCTGGAGCCGATCTTTGACACACCGGTCAGCGGTGTTTATATTGTCGTGAACATCCGTGAGGACGGCTTCCGCAAGCTGGTTCAGGGAAACACTGCAGAAGGAGCGTCCAGCTTCTTGCTTAACGCTGATGGAGAGACGGTTTACCCCGTGAAGGAACCGCTGGTCAGGCAGGCGGTGGAGACGGGAGATTTGAGTGGCATGATGAACCGTTCGGAGGGAAGTCAGCCTTTTGATCTGGACGGCCAAACCTATCTGCTAAATTATGCCCGTCTTGGCATAGCGGATTGGACGATGACCACCATCCGTTCCCGGGCCGACGTGCTCCAGGACATGGTATACGTCAAATGGCTGATCGCCGGGGTTACGCTGGCTGCTTTTACCGTTACCACGTTGATTTCTGGCGCATTTTCACGCTATTTGCTGAAGCCGCTGCAAGGGCTTCTGAAGGTGATGAAGCGGGTCGAGAACAACGATCTGACCGCCCGATTTGAGAGCGGCAGCGGAGATGAACTGGCTCAAGTGGGATTTCGGTTTAACCGGATGCTGGAACAGATTGTGGTGTTGATTGATGAGGTTACGGAAGCGCAGACGCATAAGCGAACTGCAGAGATCAAGGCGCTGTCGGCGCAGATGGACCCGCATTTTCTGTACAACACGCTCAACACCATCTACTGGAAATTGAAATTGAAGCAGATCGAACCGTCGCAGCAAATGGTCATGTCGCTCTCCCGCCTGTTCCAACTCGGGCTGAACAATGGTCAGGAAATTACGACAATGTCGAAAGAGCTGGAGCATGTGCGCCAGTATTTGGAACTGCAGTTAAGCTGCTATGAGGACTTATTCTCTTATGAGATCCATGTACGCGAACCGGAGGTGTCATCGCTTTCGATTCCGCGCATCATTTTGCAGCCGCTGGTGGAGAACAGCATTTTGCACGGTTTTCGTGACATGAAGAACGGCGGCCGGATCGAGATCGAAATTGCCGGAGATGGGGAGCGCTGGATGATTGCCGTGCGCGATAACGGTAGCGGCATGGACGAGACCCAAGTGCGCTCGCTCTTTTGGCTGGAATCGAAGAAAGGGTATGCGGTGTCCAATTTGATCCGGCGGCTCCGGCTCTATTATGGGGACGGTGCGGAATTTCACGTAGACAGTGCGCCGGAACGCGGAACCGAAATAAGGATTTCATTGCCCAAGAAAGGGGAGCATTTGGATGAGCAATCCTGAAGCGATCAGTCTTTGCATTATCGATGATATTAAAAGCGTGGTGGACGGGCTGACCGCCATGAACTGGGAAGAGCAGGGGATTCGGGTCGCAGGTGTATCGAACAATGGAGAGGAGGGGCTGAAGCTGATCAGCGAGTTGCGTCCGGATCTGGTTATTACCGATATCCGGATGCCGATCATGGACGGGTTGAGCATGCTTCGTTTGGTTCTGGAAGAGAACCCCAGCTGCAAGGTCATTCTGATCAGCGGCTATGCCGACTTTGACTATGCGCAGCAGGCGGTGCAGCTGGGGGCGTTTGATTTTGTGGTGAAGCCCTTCACAGAAGAAGATATGATGTCCGCTGTGCTGCGAGCCAAAGCAGAGGTTATGGAAGAGAGGTCCAAACGGATAAGTTTGAGGGAAATGGAGAACAAGCTTCGCGAGAGCATGCCGGCGCTGAGGCAGGAATACTTTGGACTGCTCGTAAATCACCGCATTTCATGGGAAGAGGCCTCGGAACGATGGGATTTTCTGAATATTCAGCTTGAACCGCGCGGCTTCGTGGTGATGCTGATTGAAATTGATCGTTTCCAGGAGCGAGTTGCCGAGCAGTCCGTGAAGGAGATGGAGCTGATCCGGTTCTCGCTGTTGAATATTATGCAGGAGACGCTTGCCCATTATGCGCACAGCGTTCTTTTCCGCGCCCGTCATGATCAGTACCTGGCCGTACTGAACGATTCAGGACCGTCCAGTCCGATCGAAATTGCCGAACAGTGCTGCCGGAATATTGAACGATACACCAAATTTACGGTCTCGGTCGGGGTCGGCGGCAGAGTGGAGGAGATCAGCGGACTCCCGGATTCTTATCGCCAGGCTCATCGGGCGCTCTCCCATCACTTATTCACTGAAGGCAATGCCGCCATTATGTATGACGATATCCATCAGAGCGGAAGCCAAGAGCCGCTGGCACTGGAGTACAAGGACGAGCTCCTGCTGGCCCTTCGTTCCGGGAATGCCGTCCGGACGGACGCGATTCTGTCCGCAATTTCGGAAGCGCTGCAGAAACGGATCTCGCGGCAAAATCCGGATTATCTCCTCAGCCTGTACGATGAGCTGGCTGCTTCAGCGATTCGCACGCTTTACGAAATGGTACCATATTCGGAGATACAGCCGATGATCCAGAAATTCAGAACAGTACAAGGGACGGCGGGGCTGCCGCTGGCTTCTTTGCAGCGTCAACTGCATGGCTTGTGCACGGAGGGAGCCGAGCTGGTTCGCCGAAACAGCTTATCCGAAGGGCAGAAGGTTATTTATCATGCCATAGGCTATATCAAGGGCCGCTTGTCCGAAGATATTACCGTTGGCGAATGTGCCGCCCATGTGCATCTAAGCGCCAGTTACTTTTCCAGCTTGTTCAAGCAGGTGACCGGGATGACGGTCACGCAGTTTATCACCTCGGAACGCATTCAAAAAGCGAGACTGCTGCTGGTGGAGGGAGCGCAGGTGCAGGAGGTGGCTGCGGCGGTAGGGTATGAGGAGCGCAGATATTTCAGCGAGATGTTCAAGAAGATCACCGGCCAGACACCGTCGGAATTCAGGGCGGGCTATCACATGGACCGGCCGGAGACATGAGGCGAGTGCTGCAGGAGACCATAGAATTCTATCCCTTGAGAGTGAATTTGCCTCACTCCTTTTCCGTGTACAGGATTCTATAATAAAAAACGAGCTCACAATACAAACGTTAATCAAAGGGGTAGAATGTATGCGAAAAAAATGGTTAAGTCTCGGCCTGAGCCTCATTCTGGCCGCCGGAATCGCAGGCTGCGGCGGGAGCGACACCAACAATGGCAATGGGGGTACGACGAATGGCAAGTCTGACGGCGGAACGGCAGCACCATCAACCGAAACGGGCCAACCCGTACAGCTTAAATACTGGACTGACGACCGTCATGACCAAGAGTATATCAAGGAATTGATCAACAAGTTCAATGAAACTAACGGCGATAACATCCAGGTGGAACTGACGGTCATGTCCGAGAATTACGCACAAAGCGTCGACATTGCATTTTCCAGCAACCAAGCGCCGGATGTGCTGCGTCTCAAGAGCGCCAATACATCCGGATTTGTCAAAAAAGGGTATCTCGCGCCGATTGACGAGTATCTTACCGATGACTTGAAAGCGAAGTTCGGCAGCCTGCTGATCGACGATGTCAACCGTTTTGACGGCAAGGTGTACTCGCTCGCCAATACCGGCCTCACCATGAGACTGGTCTACAACAAGGATCTCTTTGCCAAAGCGGGCATCGAGAATCCTCCGAAGTCGCTGCAGGAAATGGTGGAGGATGCCAAGAAAATTACCGAAGTCGGCAAGGCCGAGGGCATCTATGGTTTTGCGCTGAACTTCAAAAATCCGAAGCAGGCATTTGACCGTTCCGTACGGGAGATTCTTTCCTTGAGCGGTTATCAGGGACTTGGCTTTGATCTGAAAACTGGCCAATTCGATTTCGAGCCTTACTCGCAGGTCATTGAATATTTCAAGCAAATGCATAAAGACGGAAGCATTCTGCCTGGAGCGGAAGCGCTGGACATCGACCCGCTGCGCGCCCAATTCGCCGCAGGCAAAATCGGGATGTATCTTTCCTTCTCGACCGAGCCGGGTGTGTACATGGATCAATTCCCGACCGAAATCAACTGGGGGGGCGCGTTGGCTCCAACGCTGGACGGTGAGATCAAGGGAACTTCCGAAATCGTGTCCGCCGGAACGTGGCTCGGCATCAGCGCCCAATCGGCCAATAAGGAAGCGGCTTGGAAATTCATGCAGTATATGTACGGCGATGAGGTTCTGAAGACCTATCATGAAAAAGGCTTCGGCATTGCCATTGTGCCAAGCATTGTAGAACAGGCTAAAGATCCGGAGATCAATGGCATGGAAGGCTTCCTGGTCGGGGAACACGACTCGCTCTGGCCTGCTTCGCCAAACGTTAATCCGGAGGGTTCCACCTATGCGGACGCTTTCTTCAAATATATCCTTACCGATGAAGACCTGAAAGCGATTACGGAGGATTTAAACACAAGATACAACGCCGCATTGTCCAAGGCGGTGGAGAAAGGCGAGGTCACTGTAACGCCGAACCCTGCCTTTGATCCAACGAAACCGCAGGGAGAATAACAGGCTAGGATGGGGCTGCCGCACACTTTTTTGGCGGCTGCCCCTTTTCTTTCCCCGAAGGAGGAACGAATCGTGAGTATGAAATGGAAACGGCTGGGGGAGAATGCTCTGTTTCTGTCCCCTAGCATCATTTTGACGTTGGCTCTGGGCATCTATCCCTTGTTATGGATGCTGCGTTATATGTTTTATGACTATGCGGGATATGGCGATGCGCTGTTCGTCGGTCTGGACAATTTCCGTCGCCTGATGCGCGATGCGCTGTTCTGGGAATCGGTTGGCAATACCTTTATCTATGCCGGGGGCAAGCTGCTGTTGACGCTGCCGTTGTCCCTGCTGCTCGCGGTCATCCTGAACGGCAAGCTGCGGGGTGGAAATCTGCTGCGCGGGATCTATTTTATGCCGACGATCATCAGCACCGCGGTTATCTCCGTGGTGTTCTATACGATCTTCAATTCCTATAACGGGATGGTAAACACCGTATTGATGAAGCTGCATCTTGTCTCGCAGCCCATCGACTGGCTCGGCCCAAAGCATGCGATGCTTACCGTCATTCTTGTGGCGGTATGGGGCGCGGTCGGTAACTATATGCTGCTGTTTCTGGCTGGATTGCAGAGCATTCCGCAGGATTTGTACGAAAGTGCAGCCATGGACGGTGCGAATGCCGGAAGACGGTTCTGGAGCATTACGCTTCCGATGCTGGCTCCGGTTGCCCAGTTGGTCGTTATGCTTGCGATCATCGCATCCCTGAAAGGCTATGAGAGCATTATGCTCATCACGGAAGGCGGACCGATCGGCAAAACCGAGGTCATGTACCTTTATCTGTATAAACTGTTGTTTCCGGTTTCCACGGGTTCGCCTGTGGAGCAGCAGCTTGGATATGGCAGCGCCGTAGGTTTCGCAACCGCTGTTATTGTGGGAGCGATCACGGGCTTGTATTTCTTATTAAGCCGTAAAATGAACAAGCTTTATTAGATTTAGCGAAGGCCCTTACGATTTGACAACAACGCCGCAGATCAGTTGATCATGAACGGCTGCAGGCGTGCAGGAGGATCAGCAGATGAACAAACAGGTTTTACCCCAACAGCCGGATGCGCGCGGCAACAACGCCGTCCGCCCGCCTTCCGGTCAAATAGGCAGAATTGCGGGCCGTACGGTGATGTGGCTGTTCTTATTGATAACGGCGATACTGACATTATTTCCCCTGTTGATGACATTGTCCGGTTCGCTCAAGACCGGAGCCGAAATGATGACCGGCGGGAGCCTGCTGCCGGCCAAGCTGCAGTTCGTCAACTATGCCGAAGCCTGGGAGCAGGCTAATTTTGCCCGCTATACCTGGAACAGCGCTTTTGTCAGCATTATGGTTACCGCAGGCACCCTGCTGGTAGCTGCCATGGCGGCTTACGTGGTGGACCGCCGCCATTTTCCAGGCAAATCCCTGTATGTGACGACGCAGGCGTCGATGATGTTTATATCCGTCGGTGCGATTGTGCTGCGCCCGCAATTCGATTTGATGGTCGCGCTGAACCTGAATACCACGCTGTGGGGCGTGATCCTGATTCTGATCAGCGCTCATTCCAGCACCTTTTTTATGCTGCTGGGTTTCTTCAAAGCGATTCCCCGCGAGCTTGACGAAGCGGCCATGGTCGACGGCTCCGGCTTTGTTCGAACCTTCTTCCGGATTATTCTTCCGCTCCTGACACCGGGGCTTGGCGTGGCCGGGTTGTTTGCTTTCCGCCATGCCTGGAACGAATACATTCTGCCGCTGGTGTTCACAATGACGAATCCGCAGCTGCAGACGCTCACCGTCGGGCTGGCGAATCTCCGTTACGGTTCTTCCGCAGCCATGCAGATCCATTTGATGATGGCGGGAGCCTGCCTGTCGATTCTGCCGATGCTTCTCGCTTATATTGTGGCGAACAAATCCTTTATTCAAGTGACGGCGGGTTCAGTCAAAGGTTAATTTCATAATTCCATTATACAAGTGCGTGTTCAAAAAGGCCGGTTTTCAGCACCGAGAAGGTTGGATGAAGCCAGGGGCTGAGGAGCGGAGCGTACGTTTTGGGTACGTGAGCTCCGGAAGGCACGAATGAATGCAAGATTCGATGCCGAATTACTTCCTGATTCACTTCGTGATCAAAATTGGAGTTTTTGAACAACCTCTACAAGGAGTTTGATGCATATGAGCGATATTATTGTGGGACCTTTGTTTTCCAGCCCGATCATGACCCGGCATGCCGCGAATCCGATTCTGACTCCGGGTGATGTGCCCTACGGTCCGGCGTTGGTCTTTAATGCCGGCGTTACCAAATTTAAAGGCAAATATGTGATGGTTTTTCGCAATGACTACGGTGATGAACTTAAAGGGATTGTTGCCCCTAATCATACAACGAATCTTGGGCTGGCCTTCAGCGATGACGGCATAAAGTGGGATGTGCAGCCGGAACCGTGCTGGTCTTGGCATGATGAAGAGGTCATCCGCGTGTATGACCCGCGTCTAACGGTAATCGGCGAACAATGTTATATGTGCTTTGCGGTCGATACCAAGCACGGGCTGCGCGGCGGCATCGCCGTCACCGAAGATTTCAGATCCTTCGAGGTGCTGAGCCTGTCGCTGCCGGATAACCGCAACATGGTATTGTTCCCGGAGCGGATCGGGGGCAAGTACGTGCGGCTGGAGCGCCCGATGCCTGTATACAGCCGGGGCGGGATAGACCGCTTTGACATGTGGATGAGCGACTCGCCTGACCTGAAATACTGGGGCAACTCCAAGCTGCTGCTGGCGGTTGAAGATGTAGCTTATGCCAATGACAAGGTAGGCCCCGGCGCTCCGCCCGTCAAAACGGACAAAGGCTGGCTGACCCTGTTTCATGCCGTGGACATCGATCCCAGCAGGGGCAAGAACGGCTGGGAGGACAGCTGGAAGAAGCGCTATACGTCAGGCATTTTACTGCTGGATCTTGCCGATCCCAGCCGGATCATCGGCATGGCGGAGACGCCGCTGCTTGCCCCGGAAGCCGATTATGAGACCGATGGGGGCTTCCGCAATCATGTTATTTTTCCGGGGGGCATGATTCTGGAGGATACCGGGGAAATCAAAATCTACTACGGCGCCGCCGATGCCGTAGAATGCCTGGCAACTGCGCATGTAGATGATTTGCTGCATCTTTGTCTGAAAGGCACAGTCCATAAGTGATGATGACATGTTGAAGCTATACAGAATGGGGAGGTTTCTATGAAAGGACATATTACGTTGCCATCCGCCAGCATTCCGGTCAGCCGCGAGGTGGATGTGCTTGTCATCGGCGGAGGCGCTTCGGGCATTGCCGCGGCCATTGCCGCTGCGAAAGAGGGGGCGAAAACAATGCTGGTGGAGCAGCGAGGGTTCCTTGGCGGCATGGGCACGGTTGCGCTCGTTCCGGCTTTCTGTCCCTTTACGGATAAGCGGAAGCCGATTATCCGCGGTCTCGGCCTTCAATTGATGGAACGGATGAAGCAGGCATGCGATCCTCAGTTCCGTGAGGAATATCAAGAGATGCTGGATTGGGTGCCGATCGATCCCGAAGTGCTGAAACGGGTTTATGACGATGCCATTCTGGAAAGCGGCGTGACGCCGCTGTATCACACCTTTGTTTACGATGTTGTCCTGTCTGAGGACCGCCGGAAGGTTGAAGGTGTCGTTGTCGTTAACAAAACAGGACGTTCTTTCATCCCCTGCAGATATATTATCGATTGCTCGGGAGATGGGGATGTTGCCGCATTGGCAGGAGTTCCTTTTCAGAAGGGCGGGGAAGCGGGCGAACTTCAGCCCGGCAGCATGTGCTATCTGCTTGCAAATGTGGACCGTCCAAGGTTCAGACGGTACCTGGAGGAGAGCGGGGATACGGGCCAGCTGCACAAGACGGTGGAGCTGGCGATCGAGGACGGTGCGCTGCCGGAGGGCCGCAAGTCGATCTCCGGCCTTGCTTGGGTCAGCGACTATTTGGTAGGCGTCAACTTCGGCCATGTATTCGGCGTGGACGGCACCCTTGCCGAGGACTTGACACGGGGGGCGATTGAAGGGCGCCGCACGGCGGAACGCCAGCTGCAGTTCTTCCGCCGCTACGTGCCGGGCTTTGAGCGCGCCCATATGGTAGCGAGCGGGGAGCAGCTCGGCATCCGGGAGACGCGACGGATCGAAGGGGACTATATCCTGACGGTCGATGACTTCCTTGCTGCGCGTTCCTTCCCGGACGACATTGCCCGCAACGCATACTACATCGATATTCATCTCGCCAACAGCAAAAGCGAGATGACCTTTAACCACCTGCCGCCCGGGGTTTCACACGGCGTACCGTACCGGATCATGCTGCCGGTTGGCATCGACAACCTTTGGGTTGCCGGACGCTGCGTATCCTCGGACCGAGCAGTGCAAGGCTCCCTTCGGGTGATGCCGAACTGCTTCTCCATGGGCCAGGCATCGGGAACGGCGGCAGCATTGGCGCTGCGGGACGGGACCGGCTCGCGCGGCATTTCCGTAGCCGAGCTTCAGCAGCGGCTGCTGGAGCAGGATGTATGGCTGGGAGAAAATTTCATTCCGGCTGATAAGCAGAAAGAAGGAAATGCGCCGTGAAGCAGCTTCCATTAACGGATGAGTGGTTTAACGGTGCCGTGTCGCTCGAGCACCGGGAGAATGGTATCAAGCCGTGGCGGATTCCTTACATGGATTACGAGCTGTATCCGCCTGCCGGAATCGATGGCAAAGCCGAGATATGTGCCGGCGTTCGCCTGCGGCTGCGTACGGACTCCACCGAGGTGGCCGTATCTTTTGCACCGCTTGCGGATGCCGCTGCCATGGATTGCATGGCAGGCGGGGAGTTATGCCAGACGCTCAGCCTGCCCGTCGGAGCCACAGAAGCCTTGTTCAGCGGGCTTAAGGACGGAATCAAGGATGTGGAGATTTGGCTCCCTCAAAATATAGGAATAACCGTCACCGGCCTACGGATTGATGTCCATGCCGTCGGAGTCCCGCTGCCGGACACCCGGCCTCGCTGGATTACGTACGGGAGCTCCATTACCCAGTGCGTCGGGGCTACCAGCCCCTCCCGCGCTTGGCCTGCCATTGCCGCCGAAGCCTGCGGCTTCAGCTTGACCAATCTCGGCTTCTCCGGCAACTGCCACATGGAACCGATGATCGGGCGTCTGATTCGCGACTTGCCGGCCGATTTCATCTCAATATGCGTTGGCGTGAACATCTATGGCGGGGGCACTTTAAGCCCTCGCATGTTCAAGCCGCTGCTGATTGGCCTGCTGGAGACGATACGCGAGAAACACAGGGATACCCCGCTGCTTGTCATTTCTCCGATCTATGGCACCATCCGCGAAACGAAGCTCAATTCGCTGGGCTTCACCCTGCCTGTCATGCGAGAATTTATCCGCGAGATCGTGGAGCTGCTAAGGGCTCGGGGTGATCGCCATTTGCACTATCAGGATGGCTTGAAGTGGTTCGGTCCGGAGGATGAAGCCTTTCTGACGGATGGCCTGCACCCTGGAGGCGAGGGATATGAGCTGCTGGGCCGGCGTTTCCGCAATCTTCATGAATTTGCGTTACGGGCTGTACATCGAAACGCGGAGTGAGGAGTTTCTATTATATTCGGGATAACCAATGGGAATCATGACGGATCAATTTTGGACTTTGTTTTGATTGGACGAAAAGAACTAGAAGACCTTAAAGCCGCATCCTATGCGGCTTTTTTGGTTTGTAGTAAATAAATTCATCACTTGACCGATTAGATTAACTACTGTCAGATGCATTTACTGCTTATTAAGCTAGCGGGAACTTTTATGGAATATATTGTCCATTTATGGTTGATGAATTGATATGCTAAACTAATTTTTCGACTGTAATATGAACTAATGTACGTTTTAATTTAGCGACTTTATATAGCAGATATTTAATAATCCTGCTAACAACAAGATGAATGTATCAGAAAGGAAGTACAGCTTTGCCTAAGCACATAAAGATCTACGCACCAATACTTATTATTATCATCTTTATAAACGTTGCGGTGTACAGGCATTTGGAAAACCAGGCATCTGTTAGATACAACAGCCTCCATTCCCTGTATCAGCTGAAGAACGACTCGGCATTTGCCTATTTAGTGAAGCACGCTTCTGAAACGATTCCGCTTGCTGATACGCTGATGGCGATTTGCGAGTCGAAGGAAAATGAAGATCCTTCCAAAATACGGCAATGGATCGATAAGGCGAAGATCCAAGCGGAGGAAATCGATGAGCAGCTATTAACGATCATTGAATTTAGCGATACCTTCCCCAACAACGCGGTCCCCAAGCTTTCAGTTAATAATACGGCAATGACAACGGATACCCAGGAGGACCTGTTTATTCTCGCTTTTCAGGCAAGGACATGGCGACCGTTATACCAAATAAGCTATTCGTATTGGAAGTCTAATCCTAAAACAATTGACGCCAAGACCAGAGAAACCTTGCGCTCGCTGGCGACTGAGCTCCGTGCGTTAAACCAAACGATTATGTCGTTTAAGGACGACGCGCATAACATGTTTTTCGAGGATCAAATAGAGTCCTATAAAGCGGAAATGCTGCGGCAGTTGAAACCACATCTTGAACGATTGAAAAAGATCCAAGATGACTTTACAGGTCAAAAATAAGACTAATGAATGGAATGGGCAGCATGCTGCATCCTAATCTAAAGAAGATAATGGGTTTTATAGAAAAATAAACCTCAGCCTGGTAAACTACCAATATAAAGTTTGAGGAGGAACCCGGCTTGAAGAGTTTTGTGAAAAATTTTGGCTGCATCACTATGATGTTGTTCATTGCATGTAGTGTCGGTTGCAGCGCAAGTGAACAAAGCAATCCACGCATCCCAGAAGAGATAGCAACGAAGGAAGCTGTTGAGTCCATGAATATGAACCTCCAAGCTGATTCAGGAACCGACGAATTAAGCCAAGCCGGAGAACGGTATGGGTCCAATATTATGTACTCCATTAAGATGTATCTCGAAAGACCGGAAGTTTCGCAAGCATTTCGCAATTCACTTGCCGAAACGATAGAGCTTGGATATGACTTGTATCGAAAGAAGGACATTCCGGAGTTCGAATCTTTGGTAATCCATATAAAAAAAGATAATCGCTCAGAGGTAAAGGAAGTATATGAGAAACTCATAACGATCTACCCTCTACCCACCAGAACAATCAAAGGCGCAAGCTTCAACAGCACTAAAGATGAAACAGTAAAGGCCGTTGAATCCTATTAGTGAGCCCGCCTTGACCGAAATATAGATCTTGTGTTAAATTTTTTCATGTAATAACTATGATGAACAATGGGAGGGATAAAGTGATGACTGCTTCTGAGATTGTAGATGTAAACGTGAACCTGTCATGTAAAGCGATGTTTGACAAGGTTCACAAAATAACAAATCAGATACCGGAACTTTATCCTTCTATGCATATATGCAGTTCGTGACTTATTTATAGTTAGTCTCTTATTTTTGTATAGGTATAGTTAGGTTAATGTACGCAAAAAAGCACCGGTAAGCTGGTGCTTTTTTGCGTTTTCTCCGTTTAAAGGGAGATAGAAATGAAGTATTTATCTAAGTATGAAAAAATACGTATGATCTTATCGGCTCTAAATCAACCGAATTATAGATATTCGCAAATAACAGAGGCAATCTTCAAGAACAAGATCGGAAATTTCGAAGCAATGAACAATTTGCCTAAGCCTTTAAGAAATGAATTAATCAAAGAGCTTGGAAACAATGTGTTAAGCATCACACCAAAAATGGAGCAAAAATCCAACCAAGTAAGCAAAATTCTGTTTGCTGTCCCAGGCGAAGAATACATTGAATCCGTAAGGTTAAGTTATCAAACGGGCTGGGAATCCTATTGTATCTCTTCGCAGTGCGGTTGCGGATTTGGTTGTACATTTTGCGCTACGGGAACACTCGGTTTGAAGAGGAATCTCACAACGGATGAAATAACGGATCAACTGCTTTATTTTACTTTGAATAACCATCCCTTGGACAGTGTGTCTTTTATGGGGATGGGAGAGGCACTTGCAAATCCGTATGTATTTGATGCATTGCATGTGCTGACGGATCCTAAACTTTTCGGTTTAGGACATCGAAGAATTACGGTTTCTACCATAGGTTTAATACCTGGAGTAAAAAAGTTGACGAAGGAATTTCCACAGATTAATTTAACGTTCTCGCTTCATTCACCATTTCATGATCAGAGAAGCGAGTTAATGCCCATTAACAATCATTTTCCATTAGAAGAAGTTATGACCGTGTTGGACGAGCATATTCGGCAAACAAAACGAAAGGTTTACATTGCTTATATCCTGCTAAGGGGTATCAACGATTCAACTAAACATGCTGAAGCCGTTGCTGATTTGTTGCGTGGAAGAGGGTCATGGGAACATTTATATCACGTCAATCTAATTCCATACAATTCCACTGATGCCACATCACAAAGTTTTGTAGAGTCGGATCAGAACAGCATCAATATGTTCCTTAGAATCTTGAAGTCAAAGGGAATCCATGTCACCGTGAGGACCCAATTCGGATCAGACATCAACGCAGCATGCGGCCAACTATATGGATCAAACGGTAACATTTAATAAGTCGATCAACTAACCTGGAGGAATACAATGTTCTTAAAAAATACATCTATAACACATGTGATTCTCCATGCAGAGCCGGTTTTGAGTATTTGCATGGAGCAGTCAACACAATAGAAACTGGCTTTGCTGCTTGAACAATAATTTCAAGGAGTGAGTCGTTCGTGAGATATATTAATGCTTCTGTCGTCTTGCCGGAGGAACTAGTTGAACAATTACAGGAATATGTCCAAGGAGAATACCTCTATATACCAGCCGGAAAAAATGAATTTAAAGTCTGGGGAGAGCTGTCGGACGAACGAAAAGAGATTAACCAAAGAAATGATGCTATTGTGGATGCGTATTTATCTGGCGCTTCTGTCGAGGAACTGTCAGAATCATTCTTTTTATCCACCTATGCTATCAGAAAAATAATTTATCAGAAATAATTACCTACGAATCCCTTCAAGCGTGCTAAAATAGAGCACTGTTACTTGAAGGGATTTTATAAAAAATCCACTTACTTATGCGGATAATCAGGAGGTAGTTAAGATGGTTAAACGTTTCTATTTATTATATGTAAGGTAAAATTACGAGTGAAATGGAGCTTGAAGAATCCATCTTCGGGGTGATCTCCAATGAATCGGTTCTGCATGAAGCTGTTGTTAACCATCTGGCGAACAAGCGACGTGGGACACATTCGACTTTAACTCGAGGCGAAGTTAGAGGTGGAGGTATAAACCCTATAAACAAAATAAAATGGATAGTTCGAGGACGGGTTCCATTTGGATGCCGCACTGGTCCGCATCAAAGATACTTAAGAGGATTTTAACCATTGGATAATTATAACATTGACAACTGTTGGTTTTTCCAAAATAATAGAATGTAATTGAATACTGGTACCTTTAATTCAGTCCAGAGAGGCTGGCAAGGGCAGCGGATTTTTATAATCACGCGTGATTCAGTGCGTATTCCGTCAGGGATGCTCTGTGTCTTCGCGCGGGTTATGATGTAATGAAAGAGGCTACTTGTCAGTGAAGACTTGACGAGTAGCCTCTTTTTTCTGCTTCTTTGGTATCAGAACACTTTAACCTGGAGGTATTCTGATGAGCAAACAAGATCAAGAGTTTTCGTGGCAAGCGGTACCGAAAACGCAGAGAAACCATTTTTGGAAGACGTTATCCGTCATGTTAGGGTTCACATTCTTTTCGGCAAGCATGCTTGCAGGGGGGACGCTCGGAGTCGGCTTGACGTTCATGGAGTTTATTGGAATCGTGCTTGCGGGTAATTTGGCACTCGGTATCTACACAGGAGCGCTGGCACATATCGCTGCAAAAACGGGCCTTTCCACGCATTTGCTGGCAAAATACGCGTTCGGTGAGAAAGGCTCGTACCTGCCATCATTCCTGCTTGGCTTCACGCAGGTCGGATGGTTCGGCGTCGGTGTGGCCATGTTCGCAATTCCGGTTGCCAAAGCGATGGATTGGAACGTGTATCTGTTGATCTTCCTGTTTGGTCTCGCCATGACGGCATCGGCCATCTTCGGCATGAAGTCGCTGGTCATTCTGGGTTATATCGCAGTTCCGGCCATTACCATTCTCGGCAGTTACTCCATGTTCAAAGGCGCAGATATGCTGGGCGGTCTGCAAGGCTTGCTCGATTACACGCCTGAACAGACACTGACCGCGGCAGCGGCACTGACCATTTGTATCGGCTCATTCATTAGCGGTGGAACCTTGACGCCCGATTTTGCACGGTTCTCCCGGACATCGAGGCAGGCGGTTACTGCGACGGTCATTGCGTTCTTTCTTGGGAATTCGCTCATGTTCCTGTTCGGTGCGGTTGGCGCCATGGCTTATAACCTGGCGGATATCTCGGAGGTCATGTTCCTGCAAGGGTTGATTATTCCCGCGATCCTCGTCCTGGGTCTGAATATTTGGACGACCAATGATAATGCTCTTTACGCTTCCGGACTGGGATTTGCCAACATCACGAAAATTTCGAAAAAATTCTTCGTCATCGTAAACGGCATCGTGGGTACTATATTTGCCATGTGGATGTACAACAATTTCGTCGGTTTCCTCAATGTGCTGGGCGCGGCGGTACCGTCCATCGGGGCGATCATCATCGCGGACTACTTTTTTGTGAAGCGGAGAAACTATAAGCCGTTTGCCGACATGACTTTCAAGAAGGTAAACTGGATAGCGATGCTGGCTTGGGCTATCGGCGTGGCGTTTGCCCAGCTTGCTCCAGGCATAACGCCATTGAACGCACTAATCGGTACGGCGGTGGCCTACATCGTGTTCATGCTGATCGTTCCTGCGAAAGAATCTAATGAAAAGGGGAATACAAATGATTATACAGAACGCAAAATTGCGGGGTAAAGAAGGTTTATGGAATATCGTCGTGAAAGACGGAAAGTTTGAGCTAATCACGCAGTCGTTGGAAGCAACGGCGAATGAGGAAGTCATTAACGTGGGCGGTTCGCTTGTGCTGCCGCCGTTCATTGAACCTCATATTCATCTGGATACAACGTTAACGGCAGGCGAGCCGGAATGGAATTTAAGCGGAACGCTGTTCGAAGGCATTCAGCGTTGGTCTGAACGCAAGGCATTCCTGACGCATGAAGACGTTAAGACGCGCTCCAAAACGGCGCTGAAGTGGCAGATGGCACAGGGCATCCAGCATGTACGGACGCATGTGGATGTCACTGATCCAAGCTTGACTGCAGTAAAAGCGATGCTTGAAGTGAAAGAAGAAATGGCACCCTACATTGACATTCAGCTTGTCGCTTTTCCGCAGGAAGGCATTCACTCCTACCCGAACGGTGCGGAATTGCTGGAGGAGTCACTGAAAATGGGCGTTGACGTTGTCGGGGGCATTCCGCACTTCGAATTCACGAGGGAATATGGCGTCGAATCGATGAAGGTTGCGTTTGACCTAGCCGAAAAATACGACCGTCTCATCGACATCCATTGCGACGAGATCGATGACGAGCAATCCCGTTTCGTGGAAGTCGTCGCCAAAGAAGCCTACGAACGCGGTCTGGGCTCCCGCACCACGGCAAGCCACACGACGGCGATGGGCTCTTACAATGATGCATATACCTACAAATTGTTCAGATTGCTGAAGATGGCGGACCTTAATTTCGTCTCCAATCCTTTGGTCAACATTCACCTGCAGGGACGATTTGACACGTATCCGAAAAGAAGAGGTCTGACTCGCGTCAAAGAACTGCAGGAAGCCGGTCTTAATGTGTGCTTCGGTCACGATGATATCTTTGATCCATGGTATCCGCTAGGCACGGGCAACATGCTGCAGGTGCTTCACATGGGCATCCATGCTTCGCAGTTGCTCGGTTACGAGCAAATCGTGAATTCGATCGATCTCATTACGAAAAACAGTGCAAGAACGCTGCATATCGAAGATGTGTACGGTATTGAAGAAGGTAAGCCTGCGAACTTCATCGTTCTAGAAGCAGAGAATGAATATGAGGCCATACGCAAACAGGCCGGCGTGCTTTATTCGTTCAGAGGCGGCCGCAAAATCGCGGAAACGAAGCCGCGAGACACGTCGATCATTCTTGAGGGCGGTTCGGAGAAGGTCACTTTCAATAAATAATGAAATGAAGTTTAAAGCTATCGCGTTCTTAGCGATGGCTTTTTTTATTCAGGATTCATTTACGAAACACGCGATTTCATTTGATACTCGCTTGATCCTTGTGCCTTAGGATTTTAGAGGAATAAAGCATAAAGGAGGAGCACATGAAGCGAAAATGGATCTCTGGATTATTATCCGGCATACTGATTGGCAGCAGCTTGTTCGAGCTTGCGCTTGCAAGCACCCCGGCCTATGCGGCCCCTTCGGGAGCGATGCCGATGTTGATCTCGGAGATTTATCCCGATGACCGGTCGAATCAGCAGACGATCGAAGGTGCGGGCGGGGCGGACTTATTCGAATATGTGGAGGTTTACAATCAATCGGGAGCGCCGATCTCGTTTAATGACGAGTTCAACATGCGTTACGACTATAATACGGGCGTGAAGACGTTGACGGTAACGGATACCGTTTACGGCGAGCCGGATGGGGTGGTCATCCCGGCGGACAGCCCGGCCGTGCTCTGGGTGGAACGGACAAGCTCATCCATTACCGGAGCAGCCGCAGACCTGACGGAATCCGATTTCCGCCGGTATCATTCGATTCCCGACCAGGTACCGGTATTCAAGCTTCGGGGACAGGATGGCCTCAACAATACGGACCGCGGATTATACATAACCCGAAAAGGCGATGACGCCGACGTGATCAGCGGCTTCTATTATACTGCCAATGATGTTGGCGACGGCAAGAGCGTGCATCTTCAGCTGCCTCCCGGCGGTTCGACGATGATTCCTTACGCCAGGGAAGCTGCGCCTTCCGCCGGAATCGTTGACTTGGGCCAGCTATCGCCGCTTGACAATCGTGTGCCGGAAATCAATCACACGCCCATTGCTTCTACCGAGCGGACACAGCCGCTGACCGTCAGCGCAAGCGTCTATGACGCGGACGGAGATGCGCTGGTAGTTAAGCTGTATTACAAAACGGCGGTCAATAGTCCGTACAGCCAGATTGACATGATTGATCGGGGCGGTGATCAATTCGATGCGGTCATTCCGGCCGATCAGTTGACCGGGGATAAGCTCCAGTATTATATCGAGGCAGTGGATGGGCTCCAGCAGTCAAGATCTGTGGATTATGAAACGGCTTTAACCGGAGCTTCTGCAGGCGGGGACATACCGCGTATTCTGATCACCGAAATTCTTCCGAACCCGGCCGGGGATTACCGGTGGGGAAGCGGCAACCAGTACGAATACGTTGAAATTTATAATAACTCGGATCAGGTTTTGGACCTCAAGGATTACACCCTCTGGTATCTGTATCCGGGCACAACGGCGCCTAAGAGCTGGAAGGTACCGGATCATACCTCGATCGAGCCGTACAGCGCAGCGGTTATCTGGTTCGCGAAGGAGGCCGTGGCAAACGGCAAGGGATATACCACGACGGCGGACTTCAATCTGCATTTTAACAGCACGCTGAACGACAACGACATTATTTTCTACGATAATTCGAAAGCTTTGGATTTCAATCTTCCGAATTCGCTGCATCGCGGGATTGCCTTGTCCGCGCCGGGACAGGCCAATTCGTACATCGTACAGGCCTGGTATGATCCCAGCTCTCCGGACAGCCCGGACAGGCTGGTCAACGACGTCCGCAATGCGGTCGTTCGATATGCCTATCCGGATACAGGAACGACCATGAAACGTCTGGATAACCGGATGTACGCCAATCCTGGCAGCATTGATCCCGTCCAGGTGCCGCCTGTTGCAGGTGTCGACATGATTGCACCGACGTTGCAGCATGAGCAGACCGCCTATAACTTGGGCCAGGGACAGGCTTATCCGGTATCCGTGATCAGCGATGAGTCCCTTGCTTCCGTCGAAGTGCTGATCGGTGCGGCCACCGAGGAGCCGACAGCGTTTACGGACAAGCATGCGCTGAGGCTTGCGTCCCAAGAAAATGGCCTTTACGTCTACCAGGGTTCGATCACGCTAAATGAGATCGGCGTCTATCGGTATATCATTGAAGCTGCCGACGGCAGCGGCAACCGCACTCGGGTTCCATATAACTCTCGAGGTGGTTTGCTAACGGTTAACGAAGAGAATACGGGAACGGAGCTGCCGAACCCGGGGGTGTCCTTATCAAACGGCAGCATGATTAGCGGAAAGTCATCCTTCTATGCTTACGGCTCCCGGGCTGAAGACGACATCGAAGTTCGCTTTGAGGCCAATCCGCTGCCGCTTCGCAAGGCACTGCCGGGTAAGGTACAGCTGGGTATGCAGACCCGGGGGATCGATCAGATTTACCAAGCGTCGGCAAGCGCGCTGGATGCAAGCGGGGAGACGGTATTTTTCAGCCGCATCCTGCCCAAATACATCGACGGCGCCTGGTCGATGTTCGATATGGCTCCTGATCTGTTCGTAACCGGGACAACGGTTTCCGTGCATACCGGAAATGAGAGTGCGCCATATCAAGTCAAAGACCATGACAAGGTATTCGGCAAGAATAACCATGATGATTTCGAAGTGATGAATCTACATCTTGTGCTGCCGGACGGTTCGGTGGTCAAACCGGATAAGGTACTGAACTACCTGGGCAACCTTGGGCAGTCGACCGTGGATTACCGGGAGGATACCTACTACGGATTCGGCGACGCGGATTACGGCAGCAACCCGAACAAGCCGATGATCAGCGACTTCCATTTTCCGATTCCGCAGGACAAGTTCACGGCAAGATATGCCGAGCTCGACACCTCTTCGGTAAAGGATGGGGTATATCCTCTGAGCATGTCGATGAACGGTCAAGTCTTCCAGTCCATCGACGTGACTGTGGACAACACCGCACCCGAGATTGAAGGGATATTGTATGGGGAAGGGCAATTATTGACCGACGCCATGCAGCTCAAAGGGCCGTTCATGCTGGATGTGGTCGCTTCAGATAATTTAACAGGCTTAACGGGCATTACGGCGGAGCTTGATGGCGAGCCAATCACGCTACCTTATGAAACATCTTCCACGCGGCTTGCGCCGGGCGAGCATATTCTGAATGTGACCGTACTCGACGGGGCCGGCAATTCGGCGGAGATTTCTCGGACCTTCATGATCAAAGAGGAGAAACCTCTTCTTCCGGGCGAGGTTTCCCCAGCCGATTTCGCGGAGAAGGTGGGTTTGAATCCGAGCCTAAGAGCACGACTCAGCGATCCGAGCGGAGATTCGATGGACGTTCGCTTCCTGGAAGGGGATAAATACGATTTTGCCCGCAAAGACGGGATCGAAGGCCATTTCAACGTTGCAGACCGGGAGCCTCCGCTCATACTGGCGCCGGACGGAGAGAAAGTGATCGGCAAGGAGGAGGCCGAGAAGATGGCTTACCCGGACGGTGAGTATCTTATCACGGATACGGATTCCGGGTTCCCTTATCATCGATTCGAAATCGAGCTGGACGAAGCATGGTCGGAACAGGATACCGTAGAGCTGCACTGGCAAGGGCGCACGCTTCCGGGCCGTATCGTGACGCTGTATGCTTGGGATTATGAGAGCGGCAAGTGGACGGCACTGAAGTCGGCCACCGGTGACGAAGCCGAATCGGACATCGTTCTGACAGCGGAAGTGGATCCTAGCCGTTACGGGCGAAATGGCAAAATCCAGGCCATGGTCCAAGATGAAGTGAAGAGCGCGAATGCGCCGTTCAACATTTTATGGTTTACGGATACCCAGTATTACGCGGAATCGTACCCGGACATTTTCGATAAGCTGGGCGATTGGATCGCGGAAGAATACAAGAAGGGCTTGTTCAGTTATGTGATCCATACCGGCGACATCGTGAACGTGGCCGACGACGAGAAGCAATGGGCCGTAGCCGACCGCAATTTGAAGAAGCTGGACGAAGCGGGCGTACCATATGGCGTGCTGGCGGGCAATCACGACGTCATCATTGACGGCGTGGACTACTCCTACTACGGGAAATATGTCGGGGCCGACCGGTACAAAAACAATCCATGGTATGGCGGCGAAATGGATAACAACCGCAACCATTACGATCTCGTGTCGTTCGGAGGGCACGACTTTATTTTCCTCTATATCGGCTTTGGGCTGGAGGATACACCGGAGACGATCGCTTGGGCCAACGAGGTGCTGAAGAAGCATGCGGACCGCATCGCGATCGTGGGCATGCACGCTTATCTGGAGAGCAACGGCACCTTGTCCAATATGGCGCAGCGCGTTTTTGACCAGGTCATTGCGCCGAACAAAAACGTGCAGCTGGTGCTAAGCGGCCATTATCATGCTGCCAACCGGGTCGTGAAAACGGTGACGCATCCGGACGGGTCGACAAGACAGGTCATCGAAATGCTGGCGGATTATCAGGGAGGGCCGAACGGAGGAAACGGTTATCTGCGTCTGCTGAAATTCGATCCAACCTCCGGCACGCTGGACGTGGATACGTATTCGCCTTACTTGGACGATTATAATTTCTTTGACGACGCCATTGAGGATTTTACGGAGCCATTTGCGTTCAAGGATATTCAAAAACGGGTGGCAACCGATTATTTTGCGGTCAATGTGTACAAAGATACGCTGATAGGCGAGCAAAAAGACGTGAAGTCCGGAGAAATGGCTTCTGCCGTATGGAATGGACGAGAAGCCGATGAGACGTATTATTGGTATATGGATATTACCGATGAATTCGGAGCCAAGCAGCTTAGTCCGATCTATCGTTTTTCGACCACAAAGAAATCCTCACCTCCAGGTGGCGGCAATGACGGCGGTGGAAACAATGGGGGTGGCGGCAATAACGGAAACAATGGAAACAACGGAAACAACGGAAATAATGGAGGCGGCAGCAACAAACCGGGCCCAAGCAAGCCAGGTGGCACACCGCCGACCACTGGAACTTCCAGACCGGGAACGATTACGGCGGAAGTCGCGATAAACGGTCGGAAGGCACAGGCAGCCATCAGCGAAATGGAGCTCAGCGAAGCCTTCGAAAGCGTAACAGCAGATGGGCGGGGAATTAAGACCGTCACGATTCAACTGGACGAAAGCGCACGAACGTTCAACGGCGAAATCGTCATCCAGGTACCGTCAGCGTACTTGAACCGGAACCACGCGCGGGAACAGATCGAAATCGTTACCCCGCAGGCAACCGTGAAGGTGCCTTCCAATATGCTGAACAATCTGAAGGAAGCAGGGCGGTTCACGGGCCTCGTGATTCGTCCGGGCAATCAAGGCGGGCTTTCCGGGGAGCGACTTACTGGGATTGGGAACAGACCGATCGTCGAGCTGCTGCTGCAGATCGATGGCAAGACGGTGGAGTGGCCGGGAAGCAGCACACCTGTAAAGGTATCGCTCCATTATGAGGCCAAGGCTGACGAGCGATTGGATCAGCTGGTCGCGTGGGAACTAGATGCGTTGGGATCCGTATCAACTGTCCTAAACGGTTATTACAATGCAGATCTTCGCACCCTGAATTTCGACACAGGCAGACTGGGCATGTATGCGATCGCATATAAGCAAGTATCTTACCGGGACGTGGACCCGCGCAGCTGGTATGCAGACGCCGTTCATTTCCTTTCTGCCCGAGACGTTGTAAACGGTGCAGGCGGAGGGCGATATCTTCCGCAGGAGAAGATCAGCCGGGCCGATTTCCTGGTCATGGCCATGAATGCCTTCGGCTTCAAACCAGGGAAAACGGATGACGCCATGAATTTTGCCGATGCGGGGAGCAGGTATTATACGCCGTTTTTGTCCGCTGCGAAGCAGCTAGGATTGGTCCATGGAACGGGGGATAACCGGTTTAGACCGGAGGACTCGATCACGCGTCAGGATATGGTCGTCATGCTCCATGCGATGATGGAAGCGGCCGGAAGCGAGCTTCCGGGCGGAGGAGACGGCATGGATCGTTATTCCGATGCGAAGGACGTATCCGGTTATGCGCGGGAAGCGATGGACTTCATGCTTGAAGCCGCATTGATTCAAGGCACCGGCAGCGGCAAGCTGTCTCCAAAGGCCGTTACCAATCGGGCCATGGCTGCCGAGCTGATGTACAATTACCTGGTCAAAAGCCGGGAAGCCTCATAAACATAAGAAAAGATGAGAATCAGGCAAACAGACATGAATTAGATGTGCTCACAAAGCAAGAACGGGAGAAACTTCCCGTTCTTTTTTTGTTGCGCGTATTCTTGTAAGCACTTGATTACAAGAAAATACATGCATAAGAGATCGCGAGAATCGAGGCTATTTTGTCTTATTGCTGCAAGCTCTTGACCCGAGTTGAGGATAAGAAACCAAGTGATGGAATTCATCCGCTCTAACTTTTTACATAAGCCCTATAAACAGTATCATTTTTTGACATGATTAAAAGTTATGATTAACCCATCGAACGAAATACAAATTCAAAGAAGAGGAAGGGATTGAAAATGACAAATTACATCCTCGAGGAAAAAGACAGCTTTATCGTTTTAGGAATCGGAACTGAGCTTCAGAGCGACTACACCGACTATGCGGGCATTAACAAGGAGAAGGCCGACTTTTGGGAAGCCGTGAAGCAAGACGGAAGGTTGGACACATTAAAGGCCATCGCCGCAAACGACTACATTTTTGCCGTAAAGGAAGCGGTGAACAACAAGATGATGTACTACGCCGGCGTCATGACAGAGGAACCGGTGCCCGAAGCAACCCGCGTTATCCAATTTCCTAAAGGGGAATACCTCGTTGTAAAAGGGGAGGGGCAGTCGGCTGATGAGTTGAGTCAATTGCTTGCTGGCATCGCCTTTGGTCAAGTATTGCCGGAAGCCAACAATTTCGCCTATGTCGGCGGTCCAAATGCCATGGTGGATATGGGACAGCGAAACGGCCAAATATTAGGCGAAATGTGGATTCCTGTTGTTCGGAAATAAAGAGTCGTGAATGCTTTCGATGCGAGCTTTGCCCGATGTAGAAGTAAAGCTCGCAAAACTATTAGGAGGGATGATCGTGTCCAATATCGTTGATTTTAAACATGTATCTTCAACTGGTTTAGAGTCTTCGCCCGTAGCAGAAGCGCTTGCTGGTTTACGAGCGAATGAAGCCCGTTACTTTATGAACAAGTATAAGCATGCATTTACGGTTGTACCGGCTAGCGAGAGCCAGGAGACCCTGGATTATGTAAACCGAATATTGAAAGAAGAGCGTGATCTTGAGTTTGCTGCCAAACCCTTGGAAACGTCACGTTTTCAAGTGGAAAACATTCAATTTGCCTATGTTTTTTACGAGAATGGTCTTGGGTTAAACGTAATGTATACAGTGGATGATCCTAAGAAGCGAGCCGTTGGTTTTAAGCTTTCGGAGGGGATGGAGGTACCTGAAGAGTTAGAAGGGAAGTTCAAGTTCGCTAGGCAGAAGTCGAAACTGGCAGGAACGATTCGAGGCTCGTTTTTTGTAATCAAGAGAGATTATTATGAAGAGGTGGAAACCAATGAATAAGGGAATCGGTGTAGAAACAAGCATGAAAATAAATACCCGCCCTCTAAGGAAAACGGTTGCTTATTGGTCAGTCACAGGACTGCTTGCAGCAGCTATTATGTTAAGTGGTATCGGACAGTTGATGCAATATGGGGGAAATCTCGAATTAGTGATGAATCTGGGCTATCCATTATACGTAATGACCATTCTCGGGATTTGGAAAGTGCTTGGAGCCATCGCTCTCCTGGTGCCAGGTTTACCTCGACTTAAAGAATGGGTTCACGCCGGCATTTTCTTTTTAATGACGGGCGCGGCATTATCTCATGCATTTGCTAACGATTATGGGGATTACGGGTTTAATCTTATCCTGCCGCTTTCATATGCGGCACTTAATATCGTCTCGTGGGCGCTTCGGCCACCGAAGAACCGCTTATCTTAAGAACAGGGTGAACTCACGGCTATCTGAACGGGGTTATTGCACAAATATGACGGGGTGGATTCACATCCAGCGATCTGACAGGAATGCAACTTGACGGCCAAATGCACGCCGATCCGGACAAACAGATCACCGGAATCCTGCTTACCCAGGCGGGGAGGTCCACCCCGCTAATATCATCATAAATGGGTCAGGTTAAGAAGCGGGGGAGGAGACGATTCCGATTGCAACGATTGATGGTTTTCTCCGAGCTCCAGCACCGCTACAACCCGCTCCTCCGGCTGAATGCCGAACACTTTGCACTGATTCTGGTCATAAATCCATTCCGGTAGCAATCGGCGTACGTTCCATGGTCTGGATTTAACCAATAGTTGTACGTTCTGGATCAAACAGCATATCGCCGCATAATCCTCCTCCTGCTTGTGGGGATCCTCTTCTTGCTCTGCTACAACCAGGAGAAAAGCCGATGATGTATTTCCATCCGAACATGAGAGCTTTGCGGCCGCTTCACTGCCCGGCACATAGATAAAGCGCCACGGTTCTCTTAGTCCGTCATTCGGGGCCCAGACAGCGTCATTCAGCACTTCCAGAATGCTTTGCGCTGAAATCCGGACAAGCCCATCCGCTTCTCGGCCTTCGCCGATCACGGTCCATTTCTGCTCGGCCGGCGTTCTTCTTCGGGCTCTCGGCGCTTTATCGAAATATCCAATGTGCAAAATCCCGGCAAACCGTTCACCTTCCTGCAAACCGATTTCCGCAAGAAATGACTCGCTTTGAAACATGGGGTCCGTGTCCCACAGCGCGCCCAATCCGCGTTCCCAGCCAAGCAGCTGGAAATTTTGCATCACACTGCAGACTGCAGCGAAGTTTTCGTCGCTCTGCCGCCGATCGGAGGCCGACTCCGCGATGAAAATCAGGTGAGCGGGAATTTCCGTTACTCGTTTAATGAAAAAATCAATCATTTTTGAGGGCATGAGCTTAACGAATCGGTTTTCCTTCATCTTGGTCATCATGCTCTCCACCAATCTTTGACGCGACTCCGGCATGCCTGCGAAAAGACTGCGCCAGCGGGGCGTACCTTTGACTTCGTACAGGTTGACCGCATCGTTCAACAAGGATACGACCAGTTCGGGAGGTACCGGCGTTGTGTTGAATCTACGGATGGTTCTGCGTTCTCTTATCGATTGGGGAATATTCAATTTAATTCCTCCTTATAGAATATAGTTTACTAGTAAACAAAAATACTAAAAAAATTTACTTACCTCTCGCTTATATACCGGGCCATCCCTTGAAAAAACTTCAACATCGTCTGCAGCTCGCTTTCGGAGTAATCGTCCAAAAATCGCATAAAGCGCTGCTCCTCTGCTTCGTGCAAAGTCCGATGCCATTCGAACAGCTGCTTTCCTTGGGGCGTTAGACGAAAATAGACCTCTTTGCGATTGTCGTTAAGCTGGGTCCGATGAATAAGGTCAAGCGCAAGCAGTTTCTTGCTGATCTTGGTAATGCTGGCCTTCGACAATTTTAATTTTTCGGCAATCGCAGAATGATTGATCGGTTCATGTTGGCCGATGCAATCCAAGACATGGATGGTCGATAAATTTCCAGGTACGCCTTTCAGTTGATGAAGCTGGACCATCTCTTTGATTTCTTTAAGTTCCAGCTCCATTCGCTGTTCATGCAAATGAGAGAAGTGAAGCAGCTGTTCATAAATGATTGTCTTGATGCGATCAGGGTAATCCATAGACCGATTTCACACTCCATATTGTTTACTTGGAAATTAAAATATCACAGTTTGTCGGATTCAGCAAGTGCCGCTGCGTTGGCTGCATTGTGTGGACTACGGCAACGAAAGCTCGAGAATCGTAATTTGCCTGTCCGTGCTTGAAGTTGAAGCATCATATTGAGGCAGCTGGTCACATGATCGGCTGCCGCTTTCATTGTGGTAACGGCTTTTATTTTTGCTATTGCGTTGGTAAACTATCAGAATGAAGATGGGGTCGAAAATTCAATCATAACGTTAGGATGATCTTTTTGGATATGAAATTCTTGTTAGTGGAAGATGATAAAACGATTGCGTCCGGTCTGGAATATTCGCTGCAGCAAGAGCGCTATTCAACCGTTATTTGCCATGATGTCGCATCTGCAAAACAGGTGCTCGCGGAAGACATCGATCAGTTCGCGTTATGTTTGTTCGATTTACAGCTTCCGGACGGAAGCGGCTATGAATTGTGCAAGATGGTGAAGGAGCGGCGTGACATTCCGGTCATCTTCTTAACGGTGATCGATGATGAGGTTAATGTCGTGATGGGGCTTGATATGGGAGCCGATGATTATATTACGAAACCTTTTCGGGTTCGCGAACTTCTTTCGCGGATCAAGTCCGTCTTGCGGAGATACCAAAAGCCGTCCCAAGTTAACAGCATCATGGATATCGATGATATCCGCATCAATACGCTGGAAGGGAAAGTGTTCAAGAACGGTGCCGAGATAGCGTTGACCGCTTTGGAATATCGCTTATTGCTCATCTTTGGCAACCATATCGGGCAGGTACTCTCAAGAAATCAGCTATTAGAGCAAATTTGGGATGTGGCCGGCGATTTCGTGAACGACAATACGTTAACCGTTTATATCAAAAGACTGCGGGAAAAGCTGGAAGATGATCCTGGACATCCGACATTGATCAAAACCGTGCGCGGACTGGGATATAAGGTTGGTGATTAGATGCTGCGCAATCGAGAAATTAAGATGTTATTGTTCGTCATGGGTTCAGTCAGCCTAGCGGCGATTGTTGCAGCTCTTATGATTTCTCCTGCCGCCGTGGTGCTCGTTTTCTTTCTATCGATTATGCTCATTGGCGCCAGTTTGTTATTTACGAAATGGAGATACCGCGAAATTGAAAAGCTGTCCGTCTATTTGCGGAAGATTAGCAGCGGCAATGATTCCCTTGACGTCCGGGATAATACAGAAGGCGAGCTTAGCATCCTAATGAATGATATTTACAAAGTGACACGCATGCTGTCGGAGCACCGGTCGCTATTGCAGCGGGACAAACTTCAATTGACGGATGCCATCTCCGATATTTCGCATCAGCTCAAAACGCCGCTCACCTCCATGACCGTCATGGCGGATCTGCTAAGCGCCCCTGACCTGCCTCCGGCCAAGAGAACGGAATTCACCCACCATATTCGCATCCAGCTTGAACGGATCGACTGGCTTGTTTCTTCTTTATTAAAGTTATCGAAAATGGACGCGAAGACCATCCCATTCAAAAAAGATAGCATACCCATGAAAAGCCTTATCCAAAAAGCATTGGAGCCGGTAATGATTCCGATGGATATTAAGGGACAGACGGTTTCCATTGCGGGGGATGACGACGTCTCTTTTGTCGGCGATTTCAATTGGACTGCTGAAGCGATTATCAATATCTTGAAAAACGGGGTGGAGCATACGCCGGAAGGCGGTGCGATCGCGATCTCATTTTCCGATAACGCGTTATACTCGGAAATCGTCATTGCGGACAACGGTAAAGGCATTCCGAAAGAAGATTTGCCGTATATTTTCAAACGTTTCTACAAAGGAAAGAATGCTAGCGAAGGGAGCATCGGCATAGGGCTTGCGATGGCACAGAGCATCATTGCCAGCCAGAACGGCGTGATCGATGTAACGAGCGACATCGAGAAGGGTACGCAGTTTCGGATTAAGTTTTATAAGCAGGTGATTTAGCAGCACTCCGCAAGTGACTGAATTGTCACCTTCATCGTCACTGAAAAGTCATTTTGGACAGATACAATGATATTCATCAGAAGAACGATGGAGGTAAGACCATGCAATCGAAGCAACAGCATAAGATTATTTTTGCCATCACGGTATTTTACACCCTGTTTATTCTTTATTTTTTGTTTTTCGCTTTCGGCAGAGCAGGTAAGGCAGATCCAATCAAGGGGTACACCTTTATTTTTTTGCCGGACGATTTTTTTAGGCTGCCAGGTCTATCCGACCTTCTACATCCGACGTTGATGGATTTGGTAGGTTTCGGGAACGTCGCCGCTTTCATTCCTTTTGGCATATTGATTCCATTGTTATATCGAACCACCTTTATTCGCTTCATGACCTTGTTCGTCCTGTCCATTCTCCTGCTGGAGACGATTCAGGCGCTAACTTTCCTCGGCAGCTTCGACATGAACGACGTCATACAGAACTCAACGGGCGCAGCCATCGGATTCGGGGCGTACAAACTTGGCTTTCGTACAAAAAACGACTGGAGAAATATTGCTGCAACGGGTATTTCCAGCATTGTCTTGATCCTCGGGGTGTGGGGGATCTTCGGGATGGTTGACCAAGCGTTCACCAAAGAGATGGGTCCCTTTGTGGCGATTAACGATTTAAGAGATAGTACGGGGAATCCTTCAACAGGAACGAAAGCGGCCAGTTTTGAGATGGGCGGTCAAGATGTGGAACCCCAATATAATGTGTACAGCATGGAAGGCAAAAACAAGGAAACGTACACATATACGTTTGGCAATAAGAAGGAGTTGTACCTCTTCTTGAACTATGGAATTCCCGATCAGGAGGATTCCCCAGGCAGCATTAGGGTTACCGCCGATGGACATGAGTTCCTGACTGTTTCTATAGAGGCCGGACGTCACGAGCCGGATATGGGCTTGATTTATTTCCCCAAGGCCAATGAGCTTACCATAACCATTGAGGGAAATGTAACCCTGTGGGATGTTGGATATAAAGAGATGGTATATAGCTGGAATTGAGCATGAAGGAGCGCCCATGCTTCCGAAGTGAGTTTTGTACGAAGTCGATTCAAGAAGTAACGCCCACAAAACTTTTAGGAGATATGGCAATGGAAATTTTAAAAATCGAGCATCTGTCTAAAATATACGGCACAGGCGAATCGGCGGTAAAGGCGCTTGACGATATTTCCTTTTCGGTTCAAAAAGGCGAATTCGTTGCGATTATCGGCCCATCCGGATCGGGAAAATCGACCCTTCTTCATCTGCTGGGAGGCGTCGATCGACCGACAAGCGGCAAGGTTTTCGTTGAACATACGGACATCTATGCATTGGACGAAACGCGTCTGGCCATCTTCCGGAGGCGACAAATCGGACTGATCTACCAGTTTTTCAATCTGATTCCCACCTTAACGGTGAAAGAGAACATGACGCTTCCGCTCTTGCTGGACAACCAGCAGGAAGATAAGAAGCAGTTTGAAGGGCTCGTTAAGACACTAAATTTGGAGCATCGTTTAAACCACCTGCCTAATCAGTTATCCGGCGGACAGCAGCAGAGGGTCTCGATCGGCAGAGCGATCATCAGCAACCCTGCCATCATGCTGGCAGACGAGCCGACCGGGAATTTGGACAGCCAAAATAGCAGCGAGATCGTCGATTTGTTGAAAATGTTGAATAAAACCTATCATCAGACGCTGATTGTCATCACTCACGACGAACGAATCGCTTTACAGGCCGACAGGATCATCTCCATTGTAGACGGGAAGATTGCCAAAGACGAGGTGATTCGTCGATGAATATCGTCTACAAACTTGCCATCCGGAATTTGAAGCAAAACAAGAGACGAACACTCGTAACCATGATCGGCGTCATCATTTCGGTTGCCATGGTGACCGCTGTCGCTACGCTTGTGTTCTCCTTCTCGAATTTAATGATCAGGCAAACCATCGCGGATAGCGGGGAGTGGCATGTCCAATATCAAGATGTAACCAAGGAACAGCTTGCGGCGATACAAGCCGATGAGGCAACCAAAACCGTTGCGATAACAAGGGATCTTGGCTACGCCCCTTTAGAAGGAAGACAAAATCCCAATAAACCATACTTGTTCATCAAGGAATTTGATGCGCAAGGCTTCACACAATTTCAGGTTGAACTAAGCAAGGGGCGTCTTCCCCATACGGACAAGGAAGTGGTTATCTCCGAGCCCGTTGCAACCAATGCCAGAATGAAGCACGAAATCGGCGATCGTCTAACCCTTCGCATCGGCGAACGATTCGAACAAGGGGGCGATCATCCCTTGGACCAGACCGAACCGCTGCGTAGGGAAGACGGCACATTGAACGAAACGTTGCAGCATATCAAGACAAAGAATTATACGGTGGTCGGCTTCATCAAGCGTCCCGAATGGGAAACGGCTTGGGCTCCAGGTTATACGATGATCAGTTATGTCGATAAAAATATGATCGGGGCAACCGATCGCGTGAATGCAGCGGTGGTCTTGCAGAAAATCAAACCGTCCTTGTTCGCGTATGCGGATAATTTGGCAAAGAGAAACGATATCGAATCGGTCCAATACAATAACGACTTGCTGCATTATTACGGCTTATCCAAAAACGAAGAATCGTACAGCATGATGTACTCTTTATCGGCGATCCTGATGGCGGTCATTATGATCGGCTCGGTTTCGCTCATCTATAATGCTTTTGCGATCTCCGTCTCGGAGCGTTCCCGTCATTTAGGGATGCTTGCGAGCGTGGGGGCTACGAAAAGGCAGAAGCGTAATTCCGTGCTTTCCGAAGGTGTCATCATTGGCTTGATCAGCATTCCGATTGGCATTCTATGCGGTCTTGCTGGGATCGGCATCACCTTTTGGTTCATGAACCCGATGATTGAAGGGGCATTATGGAGCAGCGAAAAGCTGACGGTCATCGTCACGCCGTTCTCACTCTTGATTGCCAGTGTTGTTTCGATGCTGACGATTTTCATCTCGACGTATCTTCCGGCGATCAAAGCATCCAGAGTTTCCGCTATGGACGCGATTCGCCAAACATCCGACGTTAAGCTTACGGCGAAAGCGGTGAAAACGTCGAGGCTCATTCGCAAGCTCTTCGGCATCGAAGCGGAAATCGGATTGAAAAACTTAAAAAGAAACAAACGGAGATATCATGCCATTGTATTTTCGCTTGTCATCAGCATCGTTTTGTTTTTGACGGTATCGTTTTTTACCGCCGGCATGAAACAATCCCTGAAACTGTCGCAGGAAGGCGTCAATTATGATATTCAAGTGTCGTACAGCAATGGAAAAAGAATAGACGACCGGTTGCTGCATTCGATTGTATCCTTAGATGGTGTAACGGAATACAACCTGATTCAAGAGTTTTATAAGCACGCTTGGGTCGATGAAGCGTACATCGCCGATGAATTGGAAGAGATGGTTAAGAAGGATAAGAGTTTACTGCAGGACGGGAAATATCTATACGAGATTAAGATCCATGCATTAGACGATTTGAGTCTGCAAGCCTATGCCAATGCCGTCGGTGCAAATTACGAACAGCTTAGGGATCCGGATCATCCTGCCGCAATTGTGATGGATACGATCCGCTACCAAGATATGGATGCGCGGAAATATGTCCATACGAAGGCCGTGTATACGAATGTCGGGCAAAACTTCGAACTGACGAATAGCTATAAAGATAATGCGGATGAAACGAAGGTAAGCCGGGTGACCGTTGCCGCGCTGACGGATCAAGCGCCGATGGGGATGAGCGGGGCTGGCGTGGGTGGGTTAAATATGATCGTATCGGAACGCATCATGGATCAATTGGCAGACGACGAGGAGATGGCTAACGTTCAGACATACCTCCATTTGAAAACTACGGAGCCGATGAGAACACAGCAGGACATCGAAGAGATGTTTGAGACCAATCTGAATGTCTACAATGTGTATCAATCCAGAAAAAGCGAAGAACAACAGATTCTATTAACGGCTGTCTTTTCTTATGGTTTTATCGCATTAATCTCCGCGATTTCCATTGCAAATATTTTTAATACCATCTCAACGGGCTTATCCCTTCGAAAACGAGAAATTGCGATGTTAAAATCCGTTGGCATGACGCCAAAAGGCATTGCGAAAATGATGAACTATGAAAGTGTTATTTATGGAGTCAAGTCGCTGCTGTTCGGGCTTCCCGTCAGTTTAGCCGTGATGATTCTGATTTATAGGTCATTTGCGAACAGATTCAGCTACGGATTCACCGTTCCCTGGCTGGGTATGCTTTCTGTCGTCGTCGCCGTATTTGTTATTGTCGTTTCTGCGATTATTTTTTCCAGCAGGAAATTAAAAAAGGAAAACATTATCGATGCGTTAAAGCAGGAGAATATATAAGCAGATCGAAATTTCGTTTTATCTTTGGAAGGATAGCGGCAGCCATGACTCGGGGTAAGGAGGCAGGCGCCGCCGATGTTGGGGTTTATGAACAGTCCTTCTTCATAATATCGCTGATCGGTGTCGGTCGGATCTGGAATCTTCATAGAGGGAGGAGAATGGAATTAAATCGCGAATCATGGTATAAGCAACAAAGTTTATGATGACTGGAGGCTGTGACATGTTGAAGCTATTCGAGTATAACTGGCAAGTTCGCCAAGATTGGTTTGACTGGTGCGATACCGTGAGCGAGGAAGAGTTATTGAAACAACGCACCGGTGGCATAGGAAGCATTCTCTTCACACTGTATCATATCGTGACCGTTGAATATGCCTGGTTGTGCGGGGATTTGCAAGGGAAAGAGCTGGATATTCCTTCGTTCGAGGATTGTGCCAGCGTCCAAGGATTAAGAGATTATTCGGCCCGAGCCCATGCGGAAATTGCACCTTTCGTCTACGACTGGAATGATAGCTTGGAAGATCGCATCATGGTTGACACGAACCAGGACGGGGAACAGGAAAGATTTACATTCGGTGAAGTGATGCGTCACGTGATCGCCCATGAAATTCATCATATCGGTCAATTGTCTATCTGGTCGCGAGAAATCGGAAAGCAGCCGGTTACTGCAAACTTGATTCGTAGAGGGTTATTCGATATTAAATGCTGATGCATTCTATTGAACGATAAACATGCCAGGGACAGCATATGGACGAGTTCACAGCTATGCAATCGGCAAAGTTGCCGAACTGCTTATCCCCAACGAATGGCGTAGAACAAAAATCCTTCAGTTCTAGTATGGAACCGAAGGATTCATCTTTTTGTTCTTACTCCATCTACTTGATATCGAGCCATATTCTATTGGGTTTAGCGGTTTTTTTGTCACATGCTTTTAGCTTACACAGTGGTTGTCAAAGCTTCTCTGTTCCGAGTATGAAATCGAATATTACTGTAAAAAATTCCGCCCAGAATGATGATCACACCAATCCACTGAGACCAGCTTATGGTTTCGCCTAGGACTAAAGAGGACATGGCAATGACAACGGGCAATTCGGATGACGTAAGAATGGTTCCCAATCCCGAACCGACATGCGGCATTCCAATCGAATATAGAAGAGGGGGGAGGACACCGCCGAATATGCCCAGCGCCAATCCATACGGAATGATTCCCACAAGTACATCCAAGTCAAATAAAAATGTTGGCGGAAATACGATAAATACGGTCAATACGCCTCCCGTGGAAAGAAGGGCGCTTTTTAAAATGGGAGGGGTTCCCTTTTCAACCGAACCGCTCAAAAATACGAATGCGGAAAAGGATGATGCCGCAAGCATTCCCCACAGAATTCCATGCCATGATAACACGATGGGTTCTTGGAATAGGATATTAGCTGCCAAAACGGAACCAGCCAGAAGCAAGGCGATGGAAATAAGTTTCGTCATGGTTGGCTTTTTCTTGTGGATTACCCACTCCAACAAGGCTCCGATCCAAACAAATTGGAACAAAATAACGATTGCTAGAGAGGCGCTTAAAGTTTGTAGGGCTTGATAATAAAATATGCCCGTTAACCCGAAGGGGATTCCAGAAAGGATAAGCTTTGAAGCTTGGATTCGAGTTAGTTTTTTCTTCTTGGTAAATAACACGGCAAGCCAACCGAGTACAACGCCGAACAGATACTGTCCTCCGGTTACTGCGGACACGGTGAAACCTGCTGCATATGCCAATTTAACAAAGGTGGACAAAACCCCATAACTGCAGCCTCCTAAAAAAACGATCAATGCATAATGCCATAATTTCATCAAATCATTATCCTCCTTCATTACACGCAAAAAAGCCACACAAACGACCGTACGGCCTTTGCGTGGCGAAAATGGAGAGATAACTCTCCAGAAAAGTCCACATCATCCCAAATAGGTTTTAGGTAAGATATTAAGTATCATGTAACAGTATAAAAGCATACTTTGAACCATGTCAATTACTATATAAAAAAATAATAAAGCTGCCCCAAAAAAGCAATTGTTAACCAATGCCCTATGCTTCCATAAATTTCATATCTACAAGTATGGACTTCAAATCCTCTCTGGTCAAACAAATAAGTAACTTGATAGAACTGGATAAACGGGGGAACCGAAAAATTCGGTAAAGAGGGGGAGGAAAAAAACTTTTTTTCAAAAAAAATTTATGTGCAAACCGGAAAGGAATTACTAAATTCGGTCGATATGGACAACTCAACATCAAGACAAATAACGGAGACGGAAGAACAAGAGTCGATAGAAGGAAGCCGTCGGAAAACTTGGAGAATCGAAGATGATTTGGTATCCAACATTTGAACAAATGGCGGCGAAGTTACGGCCAACGTTGTAATGTTCAAAAGTCGCCCGAATGTTTCTGTCTAGACAGAAACACGCGGAAGTTAGCTATTTACAGAATTCATAACGCTGGCTAAAATGAGCTTACTGATGCATCAGTTTGGCAATAAATCCTACTTAACCTATTTGATTAATAATATTACTTAAGAGTTGAACTCTAAAAAATGACAAAGGTGGTTTCTATGAGAAAACAACGATATTCCGGTTTGTTATGGTTAGGGTTATTGTCGCTATTCTTGATATTGTCTGCCTGCTCCTCCGAATCTGCTAACAAGGAGACGGCTGCATCGCCGCCGACAACTCCAGAAGCAAACGCATCCAGTGAGCCGGCTGAGCAAGGTGCGGATGGCCATTTGCTTGAAGAACCCTTTGCTGCAACCGATTTAAACAAGCTTCCGGACAGAGCGAAGCAGCGCAATGATGCCATTATCGTCACATTGGTAAATCCGAGCGGAGCATTCACACCCTATTTCACCCAAGTGGGCTATGACGGCAATGTAAACTCTGTTCTGTACACCCCGCTTGTCCGCGTCGATACCGATGGTTTACCGGTTCCAGGTCTTGCGGAGAAATGGGAAATTTCCGAGGATAAGCTGACGTATACGTATTATCTTCGGGAAGGGCTGAAATACAGCGATGGTTCCCCGATGACAACCGAGGACGTGGAATTTACATGGACCTTGCTTCATGATCCGTCGTATGACGGCCTCAACAGCGTGGTGGAGACGAAGATCAAGGGAGGTCAAGCCTACAAGGACGGAAAAGCGGATTCCATTGAAGGCATTCAAATTATCGACGAGCGAACGATTTCAGTGACGCTGGAAGAGACCAACGCAACGGCGTTGACGGTGCTTGGCGGACCGATATTGTCCAAAGCGTACTACGGCAAGGATTATCAGTTCGGTAACCTGGACTATATTAAGAACCTGCACGCCAATCCGATCACGAACGGCCCTTACAAGCTGGAGAAGTTCATTCCGGGCCAAGAAGTGCGTTTTGTTGCCAATGAACACTATGTGTTAGGCAAACCGAAGACCGAATACTTCATCTACAAGACGACGGAAGGCGACACTTGGCAGTTTATCGAAACCGGAGAAGTCGACTATGGCAGCTTCTCGGCTACGACGGATAACATCGAGAAACTAAAAGCCCTTGGTTTCCTGAACCTGATTCCGTCCACGGCCAGCAACTACGGCTATAATCAATTCAATCTGGAGAGGGATCCATTGAAAGACAAGCGGGTTCGCCAAGCCTTGACTTACGGCCTGAATCGTCAGCTGATTTACGTGGATTCCAGGCAAGGGGCGGCGTCGATCGCCAACATCCCATCATCTCCGATTCTGTGGTCCTATACCGAGGAAGATATCAACCCGTATCCGTATGATCCGGAAAAAGCAAAACAACTGCTGGATGAAGCGGGCTGGACGGTCGGCGCAGACGGCATTCGGGAGAAGGACGGGGTCAAGCTTCGTATCAACTATCTGGGATCAAAGAGCCCGAATACCGATATTTTCATTGCCGTTGCCAAAGAGAACTATCAAGAACTCGGTGTTGATTTCGTGCCTGAGCAATTCCCGGACTTTAACACACTCGTATCCAAGGTCAACAGCGGCGATTATGACATGGCTTCGTTCTCGACGACAATTATCAGCGATCCTTCGCAAGGGGTGGAGCGGTTCATTAAAGGGGAAACGAAGGGTTACGACAATCCGCGCATCGAAGAGCTCTACGCCCAGGGTCTTGCCACGGGCGACGTCGAAGAACGCAAAGCGATTTACCACGAAATGTTCAAAATATTGAATGACGAATTACCGATCATGTTTACCAACTATACAAAATCGGTCATCGCGATCAACGGGCGCATCGACGGTTTCGAATTGAACCCGCTGGCGGGAATCGCATACAGCTTGCCGGGATGGAATCTGCAATAAGCCAGCTGGCGGCTGGAGGGAAGAATAGAAATAGACTGCTCTATCAAAGAAGACGTCTCCTGCCTGAACCCATCAGGCAAGGAGATGACTAAATGAAGGAGAGAACATGAGAACCTATTTGCTCCGAAGATGCTTGTACATGCTCTTGATATTAATTGGCGCATCCCTGTTAATTTTCTTCCTGTACTCCCTAACTCCAGGCGATTATGTCGATAACAACTTGAGTTTGAGCGAGGAGCGCAAGGCGGAACTAAGGGAAATCCACGGGTTGAACAAGCCTGTCATCGAACGATACGTTAATTGGATGGCCAACATTTTCACAGGGGATTTCGGCTATTCTCTGGCTCAGCAGCGCCCCGTCCTCGACCTGTTTCAGGATTACATATGGAACTCCTTTGTGCTGGCGGTGGTTTCCACGTTCTTCACCTGGTTCATCGCGGTCGTCGTGGGCGTTATTACGGCCTATAAGCAATATTCGCTGCTCGATACCCTGGTTATGATTGGCATCTTCGCCGCGATGTCGATTCCTTCGTTCTTCATCGGATTATTCCTGATCAAAGTATTCGCCGTCGATTTAAAGATTCTTCCGCCAGGGGGAATGATTACGACGGGGAGCCGGGCCGAGGGCTGGGACTACGTTGTCGAGGTGCTGCACCATATGCTGCTTCCGGCCGCCGTTATGATATTGCTCGGCGTCGGGTCGCTAACCCGTTATTTCCGCAGCAACATGCTGGAGGTGATCCGCCAGGATTACGTCCGCACCGCCCGTGCGAAAGGGTTGAAAGAGAGAACGGTGCTGTACCGCCATGCATTGAAAAATGCGATGCTGCCCGCGATTACGTTGATCGGTTTCGAATTGCCGGGCCTTTTCGGCGGCTCCATCATCATTGAGAAGATTTTCAATTGGCCGGGCATCGGCCAGTTGTACATGCAATCCTTTACGGTGAGGGATTATCCGCTCCTTATGGGCTTTACGATGTTTTTGGCTATCTTGACGGTCGTCGGGACGCTCATATCCGATATCCTCTACCACACGTCCGATCCCCGGGTCAGGCTTTAAAGAAAGGAGGAACTATCTTTGTCGATTCCAACGACGGCAAGCCAAGCCGGAAAAGCCGACCGAAGAATGGATGTTCCAGACTCCCTGTGGAAGCAATCCACTCGGCAACTTAGGAAAAATAAGATGGCCGTAGCCGGCCTCGCCTTTATCGTGTTGATGTTTGTCGCATGCTTTATCGGTCCGTTGTTCTCGCCGTATTCGGATGGCAAAATCAATCCTGCCATGATGCACAAGCCCCCAAGCGGCAAGCATTGGCTTGGAACGGACCTGCTCGGCCGCGACGTGCTGACCCGACTCTTGCAAGCAGGCCGAATATCGCTCACGGTCGGTCTTGCTTCCATGGCGCTGTCTATGACGATCGGGACGGTTCTCGGGGTCATTTCGGGGTATTATCGCGGTGTAGTCGATCAGTTGATCATGCGAACCGCCGATTTGCTCTTCACGATTCCGGGTCTTCCCATTCTCTTTATCATGGGTGCGCTGATGTCGGATTGGAAGGTTCCGACCGACTATCGTCTGTATCTGGTCATGCTCATGCTCAGCATCATCGGATGGCCTGGCGTGGCTCGGCTCGTCCGCAGCCAAATGCTGACTTTGCGGGAACGAGAATATATGCTGGCTGCAGACGTGCTTGGTCTCAGCGATAAACGGAAGCTGTTTCGCCATTTGCTGCCTAATGTCTTCCCGCTTCTGATTGTCATCGCCACGCTTAGCATCGGTGGAGCGATACTGTCGGAATCGGTGCTCAGTTTCTTCGGGCTTGGGGTCATGCCTCCGACGCCCACTTGGGGAAATATGATCGATGCGGCCAACAATGTCATCGATTTTGAGAAACGGCCCTGGCTGTGGATTCCGCCAGGCTTGGCCATTTTTTTGACGGTCATTGCCATTAATATTTTCGGCGACGGTTTGCGGGACGTTCTCGATCCTAAACAGAATACAAGCAGGTGAACGGATGATGAATTCATTAATGGAGATCAATCACTTAAGCACTCATTTCGAATCCGGAGCCGGAACGGTCAAAGCAGTGGATGATATCAGCTTCCGTATCCGCGAAGGCGAAACGGTATGCGTCGTGGGCGAATCCGGCTGCGGCAAGAGTATTACGGCCATGTCGATCATGGGACTGGTCGAAGGGCCGCACGGGAAAGTGGTGAACGGCAGGATCCAATTTGGGGACAAGGATCTTCTGAAGATTAGCAAAGAAGAGATGCGACGAATCCGGGGCAACGACATCTCGATCATATTCCAGGAACCGATGTCTTCCCTGAACCCGGTCATTACGATCGGCAAGCAAATCATGGAGCCGCTCATGCTCCATCGGCGAATGAACAAGAAACAAGCCTATGCCCGGGCGCTCGAATTGATCGAGCTGGTCGGCATATCCCGAGGGGAACAAATCGCGGCTTCCTATCCCCATCAATTGTCGGGAGGCATGCTGCAGCGGATCATGATTGCAATTGCGATCTCGTGCGGCCCCAAGCTGTTAATCGCCGACGAACCGACGACCGCACTGGACGTTACCATTCAGGCGCAGGTGCTGGAAACGCTTAGGGAAAGCAAGGAGCAATCCAATATGTCAATCCTGTTGATCACGCATGATCTTGGCGTAGTGGCCGAGATGGCGGATTATGTCATCGTCATGTACGCGGGGAAAATCGTCGAGGAAGGAGACGTCGAGGAGATCTTCGACCATCCGAAACACCCGTACACGAAGGGATTGCTGAAATCGAAGCCGATCATCGGCCAGCGCTCGGAACAGTTATACTCCATCCCCGGTCAGGTTCCCAATCCGCTTGAATTGACGGAATCCTGCCATTTTCATGATCGCTGTGAGAGCTGCATGGCCGTCTGCCGAACCCGGCAGCCGTCATTAAGAGAAGTGGAGCCCGGTCACAGGACGGCCTGTTGGTTGTATGAAGAGGAGGCGCGGCATGAGTGAAGCATTGCTGGAAGTACGACATTTAAAAAAATATTTTCCCATTACCGCAGGGCTGCTTAACCGTACCGTCGGTCACGTCAAAGCGGTTGATGATATCAGCTTGAGCATACGGGCCGGAGAAACTTTCGGCCTGGTCGGCGAATCCGGCAGCGGCAAAAGCACGGTCGGGCGCACGATTCTTCGGCTTCATGAGAAAACCAGCGGGGACATCCTTTATAAAGGAATCCCGTTTCACGAGCTTCCCAAAGCGGAGATGCGCAAACTTAGACCTAAAATGCAGCTTATCTTTCAGGACCCCTACAGCTCGCTGAACCCGCGAATCCGCATCGGAGACGCCATCGGCGAAGCGCTGCTTGAGCATGGTTTGGCCGAAAAAGACGAGGTTCGCAATCAAGTATTGGATGTGCTGGAGGCTTGCGGCTTGTCTGCCTATCACTACAATCGGTTCCCGCACGAGTTTTCGGGCGGCCAGCGGCAGCGGATCGGCATTGCCCGCGCTCTGGTGCTGAATCCCGATTTTATTATCGCCGATGAGCCGGTATCCGCGCTGGATGTATCCATCCAGGCACAGATCATCAATTTGTTTCAAAGGCTTCAGCATCACCGCGGATTAACCTATTTGTTCATTTCGCATGATTTAAGCGTCGTGGAGCATTTGTGCAATCGCATCGGGGTGATGTACCTCGGGTCCATGATGGAAATGGCTTCGCGAGACGAATTGTTCAGCCGTCCGCTGCATCCTTATACGCAAGCATTGCTATCGGCGATCCCTGTTCCGGTACCAAGGCTGAAGCGGGAGAGAATCGTGCTTAAAGGGGATATTCCAAGTCCGGCCCATCCTCCTGCCGGCTGCAAGTTCCATACGCGCTGCCCATATGCCTTGGCGCAGTGCAAGGAGGTCGTGCCCGAGTTCCGAAACGTGGGGAACGATCATTACGTGGCTTGTCATCTCGTTTGAAGCGGCACGCCATTCTCGGATCATTTTATAACACTTTGGGGGATATGCCTGGGGGCTGTGTCGTCCGATGCCAAATGTTGTACAATATGAACGAGAAGGTTGCTGTATTTACAGCGCCAGTCAGTCCTAACAGGTTAAAGAAGGAGTGCAACTTGTTGTCCTATCAATTGGAATTATCGTTCAGTCCCGTCAACGAACTGATCAACAGCCTCCATACGTTTCTTTGCAAAAGCTGGCACAAACGGATTGATCTTGGTCCTGCCTGGACTCAGAATGTACATGCATCCTTGTCTCCAGAATTCGCCGATCAACTGGAACAGACCGGAATCGATTTGGAATGGAAGCTGCTTCATCTTCTGGCCTATGTGTCCCCGAACAAGAATAGCGTCGAAGATTTTCTATCCTGGCTGCATCAACTCACGTTGGGCGAACTTTATGCCGTCCTATCGCCGTATGTCCAGACGTTTCCCGAAGATTTCGGCGCGGTACGAGATCGGCAGCATCGGATGCTGTCTGAATGGAATGAAGTCTATTTTAAGCATATCGACCCTGTGATCGTCACGGCTTTGCGTGCCGAAGCAGAAGAGAAGACGGGATGGGGTGGATTTGAGGCTTACGAGAAGGCGGCAGCCTTGACGAACGGGTTTTGTTTCGAGCTGGTGAACGGGCTGGAGAAGCTGGTTCTGGTTCCGCATTACCATTTTCAGCCCGGCAATATCTTTTATTCGTACGGAAGCCTGACCCTCTGCCATTATGCCTCCAGGATCGAGCTGCATTCCGAGGAAGAGGACGAGCCGTCGCTTCATTTATACCGGCTGCTCCGCAGCCTGAGCGAGAAGAGTCGTTTGCGAATCCTGCACTTTTTGCGCAGCGAACCGCGCACTTTTATCGAAGTGGTTCGTCATCTCGGAATATCCAAAGGCATAACGCATGACCATATTTTCAATTTGCGCTGCGCAGGGCTGCTCAACGTTCATGTCGTCGGGGAGACGGTATCGACCTATAGTTTAAGAGTGGAACGAATTCAACAAATCGAACAGGGGCTCTTCGATTATTTGGGAAAGAACCCTAGCCTATTATCCAATCCCGTTAATGAAATAGTAGAACCGAGCAACGAGTGTTGACCGAATCGTCGGAGACACAGCTTTATGCAGAGATACTGCTTAGCTGTGTCTTTTTTCGTTAAAATCATCAAAATTTTAAAGGAGCGAGATACGATGACTACATTAAATGAATATTTAGCGCAAAAGAAAGCGGCGGCGGAGGCCCTGCGTTCTCAAGCGGAGCAATACCCCAAGCCGAATACTTATTCGGCCAAGGTACAGGCGAAAGGCCGCAGCGGCGTTCGTGAAATACGCATACGCGACTTCCAAATCATCAGCGACAGTCCCGAGAATTATGCCGGCTATAGCCTCGGTCCTTCATCACCAGAAATTCAGCTTGGCGTATTAGGCAGCTGCCTGACTCATATTACGTTGATTCAGGCGGCGGAACGGGGCGTATCGCTGGAATCCCTTGAAGTCGAAGTCACGGGTCAATTGCACCCGCTTGCCGGCAAACCGGGATACGAGGATATTCCTATCTATCCGCATAATATCGAATATAACATTTACATCGTCTCCGAAGAATCCGCTGAAACCATCGCCGATCTTCATAAAGCGGTTGAACGCGTATGTCCGATTTACAACCTGTTGAAATATCCACAATCGATCTCCGGTGGAGTGGTGCATCGCTCGCCTGCCGGACAGCCAGAAGGTTCTTCCCTCTAGAAATGAATGAAATTCCGCCTAACCGGCAGCGTATATGAAGCTACTTGGAACCAGGTGCTAACGCTAACGCCGTGGACGGTGCTCTGCGGCGGGATCGCCTGGTTGAATGCTCGCCATTTGAACATTCACACGCTTGGGGAAGGGATCGCAACCGGCATCAGCGCGGATGTACAGCGACAACGCCTATGGCTGCTTCTCATTGCCGTGGGACTTGCCGGATCATCGGTCGCTCTGGTCGGAGCCGTGAGGTTTATCGGCCTGATTGGGCCGCAAATAGCTAAAAGGATAAGCCGCCACGATGCGATTCGTGGCGGCTTATTCGTGCGTATAACAGAGTTCAACTCCCAGTATAATTCTATGATATGGTATTTTGCTTACGAATCAAATCCGGACAAGAAACCGTTCGAGTCGGTTAAGGAGGATCGTATGAACATTACCGGTATACAATCTGACTGGAAAGTGGAAAAAATCGAATTCGCCAAGTTAACGGGTGAACGAGCCAGAAGCGCGGGCGCCAATGGCAGAATCGGCGTTCATGGCAAAAGCTGCACGGTGGATATCGCCAGAATTACGATCGATGGGCAAACAGGTTACGGTAGCTCGATTCATATGACACCGGAATGGGCTGAAGACATAATAGGCCGCCATTTGCTTGATTTATTCGATGACCGGGGTAGACTGCGGGAAGCGTATCGTTTGCAATTGGAATATCCTGTGCTCGATTGGTTAGGACAGAGACAAGGCAAACCAGTGTATGACTTAGTGTCCGGTGCCCACTTGGAAAGGGAAGCTCCATTGGTTGTCCCCTGTTATGATACCTCTCTATACTTCGACGATTTGCATTTGCCCGATGAGAGGACCGCGGTCGAGTTGATGAAAGAAGAAGCGATGCAAGGTTATGCGAAGGGCCAACGTCATTTTAAGATTAAGGTTGGCCGAGGCGGACGCCATATGCCGCTCTGGGAAGGGACGAAACGAGATATCGCGATCGTGCGCGGGATCTCGGAAGTGGCAGGTCCCGCGGGCAAGATCATGATCGATGCGAATAATGCTTATAATTTGAACTTAACCAAAGAGGTCTTGGCGGCTTTATCGGATGTGAATCTGTATTGGTTGGAAGAAGCGTTTCATGAGGATGAAGCCTTGTACGAGGACCTGAAGGGATGGCTCCTGCAACGTGGACAGAATGTGCTTATCGCGGATGGGGAAGGACTTGCCTCACCTCATCTTATTGAGTGGGCCGCTCGCGGTCGCGTTGATGTACTGCAGTACGATATCATCTGGCCCGGTTTCACGCATTGGATGGAATTAGGCGAGAAGTTGGATGCCCATGGTTTGCGGTCTGCGCCTCATTGTTACGGCAATGCTTATGGTATTTACGCATCGGGACATTTGTCAGCCGCGGTTCGAAACTTCGAATTTGTGGAGTATGACGACATCACGATTGAAGGAATGGATGTGTCAGGCTATCGAATCGAAAACGGAGAGATTCATGTTCCGGCCACGCCGGGTTTCGGCATCGTCTTCGACGATGAACTTGTAACTTACCTTATAAACCGATCCGGCTGGTCCTGAGATCAGTTGGCCAGGATTGTTGAACATGTAAAATCCGTGTCAGAGGAAATGCAATTGACAAACCAACTACTACGTGTTACTTTATAGAAGTAGTAAGTAACACTTCATACCAGTGCTACAGAATAGCCAGGGGTAATTGTGCTGGAAAACCTAACGAAATTGCTCAAAGGGATGCTTGAAAGTGTATCCTTTTTGACTTATAAGCCGCATAGAAACCTACGGCTACGAAATCACGCGGCGACTGAACTTGCTCAGTTTCACAGTGTTGTGGAGGGAACGATGTACGCGGTGCAAGAGGAGCTGAAAAGGTTCTGGAAAAAATGGGAGTTCGAATCATCAACAATTAACGAGTTAAAGGAGAATTAATCATGAATTTTTGGGAAAAAATCACCGGCAGCGACATGACTAAAGAATTTAAAACTTTTGAATCACGAGCCAAAAAGCTGCCGGCTGATTATCAAGCTGCATGGAAAGAAATGAATGCAAATCTTTGGCCGCACTCCGATTTCACCGGTCGGAACCTCATGCCAATTCTTGACGGCGTGCTTGGCCTGCTCGAAGAATCGGCGGCGGAAGGTCAGAATGTGCGAGAGGTTTTGGGTGACGATATCAAAGGTTTCTGTTCAGCGCTGGCCGGCGAAGAAGGAGCAAAGTCTTATCGGGACAAGTGGCGCGAGCAGCTCAACAATAATATTGCTAAAAAATTAGGTAAATAGGAGGATAAAATGAGAATACAAGATATCATCGAAGGCAAAAAAGAGTGGCGAGCGCACGTGGCTCGCGTCAAAGCACTCCCGCAAGATTATCAGATCGTTTATAAAGAGATTCAAAAATATCTCTTTAAGGTCGGCCCTGTCGAACTAACCGACGGGACGGGTTTGCTCTCAGGAATTATCGATCTTTTTGAAGAGGGAGCGGCCGTGGGAAAAGGCGTGCTCGAAGTAACGGGCCGTGACGTAGCGGCTTTCTGCGACGATCTGATCAAAGATTCAAAAACTTACGCTGATATCTATCAAGAATCTGTTGACCATAGCAAGGCCATAAAAAAGATTACGGATAAAACAAAGTAAAAGTGGGATCCAGCCTGGACAAATCCAGTACATCGTGGACCAAACGCGATAACCGCAAGACTTCATCGAGAACTCCGATTTTCCACAAGTAATACGCCATGTTTGATCCGTCAGAATTCGGGAAGCCCGTCATGAACGATGTTAGGGAGCAGACCATTGCTGCCTTCATTTTTAGCTTACCTGAAAATCTAATATTAGATAGAGGAGAAACGGAACTTATACCTTGTGCCCTGCGTCATATTATTTAGAACAAACGGAAGGAATGGGAGGTTATACGTTGTCGCTAACGCTGCCCGCACTTCATGTCATGGGGGATATCACCGTTAACAAGGGATCCGTTCTGGGGGAGCGAACGATTGATGATTTCGAATTGGTATTCTTTCCGACGGGCTCCCGAACCGTTTACGAAAACGACCGGGGCGAATTTCTGCTGGATCGGCCCGGCATTGTATTTACCTGTCCCGGAGAGCCGCATAGGTACCGGTTTGATCCGCTCGTTCCCACCAGGCATCTATATGTCCACTTCGAGTATGCAGCGTTCCGGGAAACCTTCTGCGGACAGTACGATAGCCGAGGGGAATGCCAGGACTGGTCGGTGATTGCCGGGGGAAGTCTTGTTCCCTCATTGTTGAAACAAATGCTCAAAATCGTGCATGTAAAACCCCGCGGCTGGCAGAGAAGAGGAGCCATTTTGCTACTGAGCGTTCTGGAGGAATGGCAAGCAATCGATGAGGACGATTCGCGCTCATCCATGAAACTGCCTGCCCCGATTATGAAGGCATTGGATTATATGGAACAACATCTTCATCACCAGATCACCATTGAAGAGATTGCCGGCAGTTCCGGCTGGACTCATGAGCACTTTACCAGAATGTTTGTCCGCTGGATCGGAATCCCTCCCCAGAAGGCTTTGCTGGAACGCCGCCTACGGAGAGCAGAACAGCTATTAATCCAAGCAGAGCGAACGATCAAACAAATCGCTTACGATGTCGGGTTTGCCGATGAGCACTATTTCTCCCGAATGTTCAAACGGACACGTGGTGTTACCGCCGTGGAGTTCCGCGATCGTTTTGCGGATCCGTTATTTCGTCATTTGGCCATGACTGAAGAGGAGGAGTCCGCTTATCCTTTGAACCGGCATTTTATCGCTCTGAATCAGGAGCGGACATGATAACGGATATCAAATCAGTCCACCGTTTTCCATGTCCTCTCCATTGAGAACGCTTTCGGAATCCTTCACACTTAAAGTAATCAATTCATGTGGAGGGATCAGCATGGGGCAGTCTTATGTACCTAAGGCCAAACTAAGAGAAGGCCGTTTTTACGTAACGGTAGAGCAATACAAGCACTATCACAGAGATGGTTTTCTTATTGTTGAAGGACTGTTGGATCCGAAAGAAATAGAACAATACGCTGCGTGGGCAGAGAGACTGCGGATTGAACATGAGGGGAAACGTGAAAAGGCCTCTAGAGAAGATAATGACCCTCTCAAATCGGAGTTTGCGGAGAAAACAAGGGTTCATATGATCTCCCGGGTCCATCCGGAAGGAGAGCAGCTGATGCTTCATCCCCGGATTTTGGATGTGCTTGAGGCGCTTATCGGGCCCGATGTCTATGCTCTGCAATCGATGATGTTCTTTAACCCGCCGGGAAAAGGGGGGCAAGGTTGGCATCAGGATGCTTATTACATCAAGACCCATCCCGACACATTAATCGGAGCCTGGATTGCCCTGGAGGATGCCGATGAAGAGAATGGGTGTTTGTGGGTCGTTCCCGGTTCCAATCACGAACCGATCTACCCACCGCCAGGGGATAATGGCGGCAGTGTTCATGCTAAAGAAGCATTCACCGATCTCCATTCCGTGGAGAATGTCAGTCACCTCGACGATGAGGTCAACACGTTATCCAAAGTGGTGTCCAATTATCCGGCCCCCATTCCAGTGCGAATGAAGCCTGGAGATGTGCTGTTCTTTGATTCCCATTTATTCCACCGTTCATATCGGAACCGAACGAAGGACCGTTATCGCCGCTCCTATGTGTGCCATTATTGTAACGCTCGGTCGTTCGTTCCGTGGGACCATGACGGTTATGAAGGCGAAAGCGGGAATTACCGCCAGATTTTGGCCCGCGGCCGGACGCATCTTGCCTATGCGGAACCGATATTTGATACCCCGGTAGATATTACGCAGCACGATGAGATACCCGAATCATCCAGCGTGACGTTGATGGGCATGGATGACGGCATGATGCTGCCGGTCGTACAGGTGAAAAAAGAACAGGACTAGAGGTGTAAATTGCATAAGAGGAAGAGTCCCTGAGTTCAATGATTGAACGGAGGGACTCATTATTTTGCAAACAGAAACGGACTAGTGTTCGACAATACGCTAGTCCGTTTCTGCCTGCATCGAGTCACAAAACGCGTTGATTATTTGCCTCGAAAACACCGTACACTACGCGAGGGTGGATTACTTTTCTGACAGTAATGAGAAGTGAAAGAAGAATTATTGCCTACCATCAGCCCTTCCTCTATATTCACTCGGAGTTAGTCCAACGTATTTTTTGAATTGCCGCATAAAATGTACATCGTTCTCATAACCGCATATTCCAGAAATATGGCTGATCGCATACGATGTGTTCTTCAGTAAATAGGAGGCGTATCCTAGTCTGTTAAGGATGATATCGTTGATTACCGATATGCCAAAGATTTGTTTGTACATATGCTGGAAATAAGACCGACTCATATTCATCTTGTCCGCCAAAAACTCGACAGTATACCAAGTCGAAGGAGAACTGAAAACTTCATTTCTCAGGTTCAGGAACTGATCGTAGTATTTACTAATCTGATGGTGTGGCTCCAAATGATTTCGAATATCGCTAAGCTTCATGAACAGGCAGCGAATGGTATAATCGATGATCTCATTTCGGAAGGTTCCGTTCTGCAGATTCTCCCAATGAATGTCATTCACCTTTCTGGAAATATAGAAGGGGTCGTATGCTTTGATTAAGGTATCTAGAGGGAGATTCAGCCGATCAAAAAAAGCATCTGCGTCCTCCATATCAAAGTGAAACCAGTCATGGACCAGAGGTTGTTCAGCATGCTGGTAGAAATACGGGCTGTTTTTGTTAAAAATAATAAAGGTATTAGGTTCAACCAATACAGCCTGCGAATGAATCTTAAGCTCCATTTTGCTCCGGAAGAATAAAAAGACATAATCTCCGGAGCCGTCCGGGCGGTCAACAGTAAAACCTTCCGGATGGATCACGTTATATCCGCATCGGTTTAGATGTATCAATGATTTCCACTCCTATAAAGGATAATAGATCAGTCATTGGATAGGATAAATCATTTTCTTTCTCTATACAAGATAGTAATCTGTGATAGGAAATACAGATTATACTTCAGTCATTAGAGAGAGGATAGGTGCTAAGATGCCCACAGCAGCTACGAAATTTTATATAAAAAACTATCCGAGACCCCAATTTGTACGGAGCCAGTGGCTGGATCTGAACGGAGCGTGGGATTTCTGTTTCGATGATGAGAAAGCTGGCGTTGCAGAACGCTTTATGGACCATTTTCCGGCAGCACAAAAAATAAACGTTCCCTTTACCTATGAAACCCAGGCGAGCGGGATTGGAGAGGAGACATTCCATGCGCAGATTTGGTATCGCAGAAAACTGACACTTTCGCCAGAGGCGGAAGGGAAACAAACGATCCTGCATTTCGAAGGCGTGGATTATAAAGCCACCTGTTGGGTGAACGGAGGTTTTGCGGGGGAGCATGAAGGGGCGTACGCTCGGTTTTCTTTTGATATTACTGACCTCCTCAAGCAAGACGCCGAAAATGAAATTGTGCTGAAAGTGGAAGACAGCGATAGCTGTCTGCAGCCTCGGGGCAAGCAGCGCTGGGCCGGACGGAATCATGATTCTTTTTATGTGCAGACGACAGGCATTTGGAAAAGCGTCTGGCTCGAACATGTCCATGACACCCGCTTGGATACAGTAAAAATGACACCGGACATTGACCGCCAAATGATTCGGTTCGACTTCCGGTTTAACGGGACGAAAAACAATAAAAATCTCCGGCTGGAGACAGAAATTACATTTAAGGGTGAAACGGTAAGAAAGCTGAGCCTTTCGGTGGACAGAGCCTGGCTGACGGCGGAAACAAGCATGATGAGCGGCATCAACGGGCCATGGCTGCAGAACATGTGGTCTCCGGGCAATCCCAATCTGTTTGATGTGGAGTTTGTGCTGTATGAAGGAGAACGGGAGACCGACCGGGTGGGCTCATATTTCGGCATGCGCAAAATCTCGATCCGAGACGGACAAATTCTTCTGAACAACATTCCCCTTTACCAACGATTGATTCTGGATCAGGGATACTGGAACGAAAGTCATCTGACGCCTCCGTCCGAAGAAGCGCTGATCGAAGATATCGAGGCAATCGCCGAAATGGGCTACAACGGTTTGCGCAAGCATATGAAAATTGAGGACGCTCGTTTCCTATACTGGTGTGATGTCAAAGGTTTGTTGGTCTGGTCCGAAATGGCGGCTGCTTTTGAATATAACGATGAGGCCGTGGAACGTTTTACCAAGGAATGGATTGAGGTTGTGCAGCAGCAGTATAATCATCCCTGCATTATTACCTGGGTGCCATTTAACGAATCCTGGGGCATTCAGAATATTATCCATGACGACCGGCAGCAAAAATTTACGGAAGGTATTTATTATTTGACCAAATCTATTGATCCTTACCGCCCAGTCATCACTAATGATGGATGGGAGCACACCGTTTCTGATATTTTGACTCTTCATGATTATGTGGAGCGGGGGGAAGATTTGTACGAAACCTACAAGGATAAAGACTCGATTACGGGTAGCAGCGGTACGTACAACGAGTGGAAATTTGCGTTCGCCCAAGGCTACAGTTATAAAGACCAACCGATTATCATCAGCGAGTTTGGCGGGATTGCTTTCAAGAGCGAGCATGGCTGGGGTTACGGCAATCAGGTGGATAATGAGGAAGCTTTCCTGGAGCGATTCGGCAGCATAACCGGAGCGATTAAAGCAATTCCGTTTATCTCCGGTTACTGTTATACGCAGATTACGGACGTGCAGCATGAGGTTAACGGTCTGCTCACAGAAGACCGAAAACCGAAAGTGGCGCTGGAAAAGATCCGGGAGATTAATTTGGGGTAGAGAAGCAAGGAAGAAAAAAGAGAACTTAAAGGATAAAGGAAAAACAAGGCTAAAGATATTGTAGGGTAATTGATATGGTTTATCAATTACCCATGTAGCTTACAATGGAAGCTCTGAGCACCTTGCGCCAGGAGCCAGGCAAGACTCAATTTGGCGGGAGTGCAGCCTGTTTGATAAGCTATTTTCTCGATCATGAGAGACGATCTCAACATTCTTGGCGAGTTGGGTTTCATATATTATTCAATGATCATCGTAACGACCACTATGATGAGTACAAATTGATATACTCTATAAAACAGAATATCCGGAATTTTCTGAGCACATCTTCTCCCCAATGGTACGCCTATTCGTCCTCCAATCGAAAATCCGATCAATGCAGGTAAATAGATGAATCCGATGGTCAAAATTGATATTTCCTTTCTTCGCATGATTATAAGTGGAGTTGGCTGAATTTATAACCATGACTGCAAGCGATGTTCCCACTGCGGTATGCATTACATATTCTGCAGGTACGACAGAGGGCAGAAAAACATACAGGATAGGAACGACGACGAAACCTCCGCCAAGACCGAAAAGACTGGAAAGTACGCCAATAAAAACACCGATCACAGTAAACCAAACCATCGTCCCGTTCCCCTTACAACTGATTTTTGATTACAGCTCAATGATAGGGGAGACGATTATATAAATAAAATTAATATTAGTAATATATTATATAAATAAGAGTAATGGATATTCCGAACAAGGATACAGATTTTCCTCAGGTCATTTTCCTAAACAACAATTGGGGTGCAGTTCAGCTGCCGTTTTCTGAACTAAAGAACACCCTTTGTTCCGTTAACGAGCGGCGCCAGAGGACATAGCAAATGATTTTGGAGGTCTTTATGAGAGAAGCGAAGGTTCTAACAAAAGCAAAGGATAATGCAAGAGAAATTAAACGAAATGTTTTTGTTTTGTTCCTGGCCTATAAAGATCCAAGAGTACCGTGGTACGCAAAGTTGTTTGCGGTGTTAGTGGTTGCCTATGCTTTCAGTCCGATCGATTTGATACCGGATTTCATTCCCGTTTTAGGTTATCTTGATGATTTGATCATCGTGCCTTTAGGAATTACGATCGCCCTTAAAATGATTCCACAATCGGTGATTGAACAATGTAGAGCTAAAGCGGAGGAGATCAGAAAGCAGGGAAAACCGAAAAACTGGGTGACTGGCGCGTTATTCATTTTGATTTGGGTATTAATCGCCGTATGGGTCGGAAGCATCTGCTATAAATTATTCACTTAAGGTAGGTTTATAACTGCTCTTAATTGCATTTTTTTACCTTTGATCGGCTTGTGTTTACGGATTATTGCCAAGTGCTCATTTGTTATTTATTGTGCTTCCGAGATACCAATTTAAAGTCGCTATTTTAGCGGCTTTTTTTGTTATTCGGTACAAGTTCTTGTTCCCTAGCTGAGTACAAAAGCGGATGTCGATTACCAATAAACTTTGTTCATGCTCCGTTCATATTGCATTCATGGAGAGGACATCTTGGTTGGCTAGACTTGCATGAGTGGGCCCCATGGCCACTGTACAGATAGACAAGAAGGAGCTGAAGAGTTTGACGCAACCAGCAGGAAAGGAAGTAAGGAATAGTACAATAACAAAGAGAGTACTACATATTTTGCTTAAAATAATCGTCGTAGTAGTTATAGCCATCCTACGTTTTATCGCCGCCGTGTATACCGTAAATAAAATCAGCAGTCATGCAGAACCAAAAAGAATGGAGCCATATGGTCAGCGTATAGCTGTAGATGGAAAACAGATGAATGTTTTCTTTCAAGGTCAAGGTGAAGAAACATTGTGATTCTTCCCGGCTATGGAACAGCGGCACCTGCACTTGATTTTAAACCGCTCATATCAGAGTTAATCCCTTATTATAAAGTCGTCGTGATTGAACCTTTTGGTTACGGTTTGAGCGATCGAACCCAAAAGGAGCGCAGTACAGCAAATAGCGCAAGTGAAATTCACGAAGCGTAACAAAGTCTCCAGATCAATCGTTATATCCTCATGACTCATTCCATATCGGGGCTCTATAGTCTGGATTACGTGAACCAATATCCAGCTGAAGTTTCCTCCCGATTTACCTATCCTTTTCTTTGTTCAAGCGAAACATCCTGTGACGGACCGATGGATCCCCGAGCATGAGAAGCAATTAGAGGAATCTGTACATGGAGAATTGGTTTTATTGGACGCGGGACATTATTTATATCGTTCTCATCCAAAAGAAATCTCGGACAAAATAATGGCGTTTACGGACAGGATAAAATAATTAGAATCCTTCATGTGGTTCGATTGCGTTACCAAAAATAAACTGGAACGAGTTGAATGAAGAGGAGCAGACTGCGCCAGCAGCTGCTCCCTTTTCAAATGAAGAAACGGGCAGGAAGAGGTAATAAATGAATATATCTATAATCGGCATATCCTCGTTGTCTTCTATTCAAATATGATGTTTATGTATTACGGTTAGAAATCGATCGTAGCCCGTACATAAGTCTCTCTATGAATACATAACTAGGAGTGAAAGAAATGAACATAAGAACATTGCGTTCAGACCATATTTATCAAAAAGTTGCCCAAGCTTCGCCCGAGGAAAAGCTTGAATTATTCAGAAATGAAATGATGGCTCCCTTTATGAAACAATGGCATATTCAACAGATCCCTTTTCGAGCGGAAGAGGCTAACGGTTTTGATGTAATTACGTTTAATAGCATAATGCATCGATCTCCTGATCAGATTACCCCGCAGGTATCACATGAGGTAGAGTTGATTTCTTCAGATTCTTTTTGGTTAGAGTGTGAGCATGCCGTAAGGAAAAGCCTCCAACTATTTATGGAACATGAAATAAACCTCCCTGTTTCTGAATATTTGTTTACTATTCAACTTGGGAATCCGGAAAGCCGTGCCTTAACCATAAACGAAGGTTATAGCGGTTTTGGGGGCATTCCCGGGTATATCTGGGGTACAATCTTGCCAAATGCCTACACGATTCCTCGAATGAAGGCTGCGCTCGCGCACGAATGCAACCATAATGTGCGATATCAATTTATTCAGTGGGATCACACCGTTCATTTGGGCGAGCTCATTGTAAGTGAAGGATTAGCCGAAAATTACGCTACGTTCATGTTTGGAGAAGAATTGCTCGGCCCTTGGGTAACGAAAACAGACGCAGAAACACTGAACAGGCGCATAAAGCCTGTGCTTAAAGAGCAATTGCATTTAACGGGTTTTGATAATATTGCTCCGTATCTTTATGGTGACGAGATCGCCAAACTACAAAACTCTAAACCGGTCAACATGCCATATAGTGCCGGATACGCGTGCGGATATTATCTAATCCAATATTATTTAAGGAAAACAGGTAGAACGATTTTCGAGGCCACCATAACGCCTGCTTCTGAAATATTAGACGAAGTAAAAGAATTTTGGAATGAAGACACGGTGATTAGCTGTTAAGATCACGTCCAAATAACAGATACCATTTGGAACTTACATTGCTCACGTTTATGAAATTACGGGCAGAGGAACTGCGACATGCTCCCATTAAAAGCCGCTATTTTGAACTTATCCCCTTTAAGTAGACAGTGTGTAAAAAGCGCATTAAAGTCTACTTGGAGGGGATTTTTTTCATGGGCGAAATACGAAAGACATATAACATCGAATTCAAGCGCAAGGCTGTTGCGATGTTCCTGAAGGAAGGTCTTGGCTACAAGACGGTAGCCAAGACCTTGGGCATCGATGATAGGATGGTTCGAAGATGGGTAGCTCACTACGAGCGGGAAGGAATTGAGGGGCTCAAGGAA
>Ga0209784_100141_pt1 | contig 67045 bp, 81 predicted proteins | sample AraplaCvi_mLB_r2_2_FD_184284 | JGI IMG/M metagenome (GOLD analysis project Ga0209784, IMG submission 184284) | Arabidopsis root microbial communities from North Carolina, USA - plate scrape CL_Cvi_mLB_r2 (SPAdes) (version 2) | ecosystem: Host-associated > Plants > Roots > Endosphere | place: USA...
GAAGGGACTTCTCTCTATTCTATTTTCCAAACATTATGACAAGTCTTGGACTTACTCCGATGCTACGGATACCTCTTTGGCTCTCATGCCTGCGCCGGAACTCTTTCCTTCCGAATCCTCGGACTTGTAAGCCGATGCCTGATTCGTTGTCCGCAGCGGGATTTCCTTCAAAAAGAATACGAGAAGCAATGCGACTACGAGAACTAACGTGCCTGTGAGAAACACCATCGACAATGTATTTCCGAGTGCATCGCGGATACTATCGATCATTTGTACGAATAATGGCTGTACCTCAGCAGGAAGACTTGCCTGCGTCTGCTCAATCAGCGGTTTATTCATCAGTGTCTGTGGATTGGCGAAGGAGAGCATCTGCTGAGCTAGCTGCGGATCCACAGAGCTAAAATCAGGTGCATTAGCTGACTGAAGTGCTTCCTTCAGATTCTTTGTCAGGTTGTTCGACATAACCGTGCCCATGACCGCGATCCCGATTGTCCCCCCAAGATTACGGAATAATTGGGATGAAGCCGTTGCTACACCGAGCTCTTTGTGCGGTACCGCATTCTGCGTAGCCAGCGAGAATACCGGCATGCCCAAACCAAGACCGACACCGAATATAATGGTACTAACCACAGTAAGCCAAATGTTGTCCATGAACACCATAATTCCCATACCGACCATCATAATTGGAACTCCAAGAAGTGCGTACCGTTTGTACTTACCACTCTTAGCAATGAGTTGACCTGCTACGGCACTTGTACCCATCATGAAAATCGACATGGGTATGGTTACATAACCCGCATAAGTTGGTGAGATACCAAGTACACCTTGAACATAGAAGGAAATATAAATCATGGCACCCATCAAACCAAAGTTCATAAAAAATCCAATCAGATTAGAAACCGTAACGACACTATTTTTGAACAAACTAAGCGGCAATACAGGTTCTTTCGCTTTCATCTCAACCAAGATAAAGATAAGAGCCGATACGACCGAAGCTGCGATGAGACCAATAATCTCCGGTGATCCCCAAGGATACTCCGTACCTGCCCAAGAAAAGGCCAGTAGTAAAGGAACGATGGACGTTGTAAGAAACAGAGAGCCCAGATAGTCAATGGACTGGCCAGGTTTGCGTTCAACCTTCGGAAACAACGTCCAGATCATGATAAAGGCCACTACACCCAGCGGCAGGAAGATCCAGAACAACCAACGCCACTCGATGTTATCGACCAGATATCCGCCTAGCGTAGGACCCAGGACACTGGAAAAACCGAATACCGCCGTCATCAGGCCCATCCATTTACCACGTTCCCGCGGCGGGAATAAATCCCCGACCGACATAAATGCCGTCGACTGGATAATGCCGGCACCTATACCTTGAATTCCACGATAAATAATGAATTGGTACACGTCTGTGGATGTACCCGTCAGGAAAGCCCCTAACATGAAAAATAATATACCTATCAAAATAAACGGCTTACGTCCGAACATATCGGACAGCTTGCCAACCAGTATGGTTGCGATCGTTGATGTTAACAAATAAATGTTGATGGTCCATGTATAATAATCCATGCCATCGAGAATGGCGATAATCCGCGGCATCGCGGTGCTTGTTATCGTCTGGTTAATGGCTGCGAAGAACATTGCAGCCATGATCGCGATCATAATCGAAACTTTACGTTTAAGCGTTAAATGCTCCATGCTCCACCTCTACCCGTTGTGATTGTTTTTATCTATGTTTGACAGCATCAAGGAGAAGATTCTTCTTAAATGCTGAATGTCTTCCTCAGAGAGGAAGTCAAAAAATCCCTGGATCATTTCTTTTTGATCCTTCTTCACTTTTTTAATGATCTCTAGCCCCGGTTCCAAGAGCGTGATGTTGACAACTCTGCGATCATCCTCGGCGCGTTCTTTCTGCAGATATCCTTCTGCAACCAATTTATCCGTCAGTCCGGTTATAGCCGGCGGCGTCAAAGACAAAACTTCAGCAAGCTCCGAGACCTTTAGAGGCCCTCTCATCTTTAATACATACAGCACCTGAAATTGAGGGAAACTTAAATTGTATTTCCCGGCGCTCGACTTGTTCCATTCTTGAGAAATGTTCTTTAGCAGCGCCCGGAACATCGACGACACCTTAAAAATCTCTTCATTGCGATCCAACCATATCCCCCCCTTACTGCTCCAAGAAATTACTTATCTAATTAATGATTAAATATTAATTATTTAAACACTTAATTAATTTGCAATTAATAATATATCTCTATTTACATATGAAGTCAAGTGGTTAACGATGTCAGATAATCATGCTCGGAAGCCAGCTTCATTCTTTCTATCCTCAGCCTGTGCACATGATGTGAACAACATGCCCCAAAACACGCGAACGTATCCCTAATGGGCTCACCATAATGTGCATATCTTTGTGGACAATCTGACAACAAATGTCTTGTCCACTTCCTACTCAGTAGAGAGACTTCGATGCAGATAACGGTGAGTTGCGATAGCCGGAGTCCTATGCTTCGAGAATTATGCTTTCTTACACTACAAAAAAGCCCTTGACCGTAATGGCCAAGGGCTTCGTAAATCGAATATTAACGTTTGGAGAACTGAGGCGCGCGACGAGCTGCTTTAAGACCGTATTTCTTACGTTCTTTCATACGAGGGTCGCGAGTCAGGAATCCAGCTCTTTTCAGAGAAGGACGGAATTCAGGATCTGCTTTCAGAAGAGCACGGGAGATACCGTGACGGATTGCTCCAGCTTGACCGGAGATGCCGCCACCGTGAGCGATGACAAGCACGTCATATTTGCCCAGTGTTTCTGTCAGATTCAAAGGTTGTTTAACGATCAGTTTGAGTGTTTCCAAACCGAAATATTCATTGATATCACGTTTATTGATGACAATGCGTCCTTCACCCGGTACGAGGCGTACACGTGCTACCGAGTGCTTACGACGACCTGTCCCATAGTATTGTACTTGTGCCATGAAACTGTCCTCCTTTTTAATTAACCGCGAAGTTCGTAAACTTCTGGTTTTTGTGCTTCATGTGGATGTGCCGTGCCTGCGTATGCTTTCAGTCTCAGCTTCATTTTCTCGCCCATGCGAGTTTTAGGAAGCATGCCGTGAACCGCGCTTTCGATTACACGTTCTGGGAATTTAGCAATCAGGTCTTGAGCTGAAGTTACTTTCAATCCACCTGGATGCAGGGAGTGACGATAATATTTCTTGTTCTCCATCTTTTTGCCAGTGAGGTGGATTTTCTCGGAGTTGATAACAACCACGAAATCCCCTGTGTCAACATGTGGAGTGAATTGAGGCTTATGTTTGCCGCGGATCAGAGCCGCAACTTCACTTGCCAAACGGCCAAGCGTTTTGCCTTCGGCATCAACGATGTACCATTTGCGCTCAACTTCATTTGGCTTCGCCATATAGGTGGTACGCATGTATAGTTCCTCCTTGTATTCGTCCGAAAATCATCATTAATTTTCATCATTTATCTTCGTTCATGTGTAAAGCATTTTCATGGTGTTGCTGTCTTGCTATTGGCATTCTCTTAACCGGGGCTGTGGGAGAGCCGTTAAGAAAACACAACTTATATAATACAGGATTACGCCCACTTCCGCAAGTGTTTTTTGCTTTTCCACCTTACACCATGCGATTTGATTCAAACAAGCCGGCAAACGCATTCCGAACGCTTTCCGGTTCTTGGGGGAATAGCCGTCTGCGTGGTACGTATCGCATCAGTCATTGCGGCTTCTCTTGGCCGGCGATATCGTAATCCACTTCCCATAACATCAGGCCCTTGCCCATCGCTGTGGGACCGGCTGCCGCCCGATTTTGGGCTTCCAATATGACCTTCATATCATCCGGATGGCGCTTGCCTTCCCCTACCTCAATCAACGTTCCCATAATGATCCGGACCATGTGCTGCAGAAACCCGTTCCCGGATATGAACGTATGAATGATTCCTTGATCTCTGGTGCCTGGGCGGCACATGGATGTATCCTTCTCGATCCAAGCATCAAAAATCGTACGGACATGGGACGGCTTCGTCGACTTTCGTGACGCAAACGTTGTAAAGTCATGCGTTCCGATCAGATGAGAAAGTCCCTGCTCCATCGCTGCGATATCCAGTTTTCCATGATGATGGATCTGGTACCGACGGTTGAATAGATCCGGATATTGATTCGCATTGATGGTAAAACGATAGGTTTTGCGTTTCGCTGCATGGCGGGAATGGAATTCCATCGGTACCTCCATTGCATCCGAAACCACGATATCTTCCGGCAGCCAAGTGTTTAATGCCATGCACCAACGCTCCACGGGAATAGGGGAAGCCGTGTAAAAATTAAACACCTGGGCGCGGGCATGCACCCCGGCATCTGTCCGGCCGGAAGCCGTAATCTTGAGCTGCTCTCCGGACAAGCGGCGAATGGCTTCCTCTAAATAGTCCTGAATCGTGTGGCCACCGGGCTGGGTCTGAAAGCCGTTATAATCGGTACCGTCGTAACTGACCTTCATCAGAAGATTACGCATTGCTTGCCTCCTGCGTGCTTTCATCGAATGATTCCGCAACGAAACTTGCGATTTAGAATCTCATCAGCATCGCTGATAACTCATGAGTTCCATATCTATCAAAAAAAGAGCCCCATAGGAGCTCCTTTTCATCATGTTAAGCCGAACCCTTCGAGTCAGCCACATGACTAGAAGGTCCCCGTTATCGTAGCCCATGGAGTAGTCGAGACGAGTCGAACCAAATGATCGACTATATCTCGCACCACTTCCCGTTCATGGCCCCTAGAATAAACATCTGAAGAGCCGGGCATACATAACTTCAGTCACTTCAATGGAACAAAACGAAATTACGCGCGATCTACCAGTTCCAAATAAACCATTGGAGCTGCGTCACCACGACGAGGACCCAGTTTCAGGATACGCGTGTATCCGCCTGGACGCTCTACGTAGCGAGGAGCGATTTCGGAGAACAATTTTTGGATTGCATCTTGTTCACCGTCAACCGTTTCACGACGCACGAATGCAGCTACTTGACGACGAGCGTGCAGATCACCTTTTTTTGCTTTTGTGATCAGTCTCTCAGCGATCGAACGAACTTCTTTCGCTTTGGCTTCAGTCGTTTGAATACGCTCATATAAGAAAAGGTCGGTTACCAGGTCACGGAACAACGCTTTACGCGCACTGGAATCGCGGCCCAACTTTTGGTATGCCATGTGTTTTTCCCTCCTTTGCTAAGCTAAGCCGAATCTGCTATTCTTCCGTACGAAGTCCCAGGCCCAACTCTTCGAGCTTCTCTTGAACTTCCTCCAAGGATTTGCGTCCGAGGTTCCGGACTTTCATCATATCCTCTTCGGTTTTCGTAGTCAGCTCTTGTACCGTATTAATGCCGGCACGTTTCAAGCAGTTGTAGGAACGAACGGAAAGATCCAGCTCTTCGATCGTCATTTCAAGCACTTTTTCTTTCTTGTCTTCTTCTTTCTCGACCATGATCTCCGCATCCTTCGCTTCGTCGGTCAGACCCACGAAGAGGAACAGATGCTCAGTCAAGATTTTCGCACCGAGACTAACGGCTTCTTCTGGGCGGATGCTGCCATCCGTCCAAATTTCAAGCGTCAGTTTGTCGTAGTTGGTTACTTGGCCAACACGCGTATTTTCCACGCCGTAGTTAACACGGCTAATCGGAGTGTAGATCGAATCGACGGGAATGACGCCGATAGGCTGGTCATCGCGTTTGTTCCGATCCGCCTGGACATAGCCACGACCGCGACTGGCAAAAATACGCATATGAAGTCTTGCACCAGGGCCCAGCGTCGCAATATGAAGATCCGGATTCAGAATCTCCACATCACTATCCGCTCGGATGTCACCAGCAGTAACAACCCCTTCACCCTCCGCATCAATCTCGAACACTTTCTCTTCATCGGAATGAATTTTCAGAGACAAAGCTTTCAGGTTCAGGATGACCTCGGTCACGTCTTCCATGACACCCGGAATCGTGGAGAATTCATGAAGCACGCCATCGATCTGAATCGATGTGACGGCTGCACCCGGGAGTGAGGATAACAAGATGCGGCGAAGCGAGTTCCCCAGCGTCGTGCCATATCCTCTCTCTAGAGGCTCAACAACGAATTTCCCATAGGTTCCTTCTTCATTGACATCAACGGTCTCAATTTTCGGCTTTTCGATTTCAATCACGCAAGTACCCCTCCTTCAAACGTCGCTCCTATATGAAACTGTCATCTTATCCAGTAATCCATGTAGTAGTATGCCTAAACAACCATTATTAGCAGATTGCAACGGATTTATACCACATTAACAGGATGACTTCATTATACGCGACGACGTTTTGGTGGGCGGCATCCGTTATGTGGAATTGGTGTTACGTCTTTGATCAGGTTAACTTCGAGACCTGCTGCTTGCAGGGAACGAATGGCTGCTTCACGACCAGCACCAGGACCTTTAACCATGACTTCCACCGCTTTCATACCGTGTTCCATAGCCGCTTTGGCAGCTGTTTCAGCAGCCATTTGCGCAGCGAACGGGGTCGACTTACGGGAACCTTTAAATCCAAGGCCGCCGGAGCTTGCCCAAGAAATCGCGTTTCCGTGAGGATCCGTAATCGTTACGATGGTATTGTTGAACGTGGAGCGGATATGAGCCACGCCACTTTCAATATTTTTGCGGTCACGACGTTTAGTACGTACGACTTTTTTTGGTTTAGCCATTGTCTATTATCCCCCTTTCTTATTTCTTCTTGTTCGCTACGGTACGACGAGGACCTTTACGTGTACGAGCATTCGTTTTAGTACGTTGACCACGAACAGGCAATCCACGACGGTGACGAATACCGCGGTAGCAGCCGATCTCCGTGAGACGTTTAATATTTAAGGAAATTTCACGACGCAGGTCACCTTCTACCTTAACCATACCATCGATCGTTTCGCGCAATTTGCTGACTTCATCTTCTGTCAAATCACGGACACGAGTGTCTGCATTGATTCCAGTTTCTTTCAATACTTTCTGGGAAGTCGTTTTACCGATTCCGAAAATGTAAGTCAAGGCGATCTCAACGCGTTTGTCACGTGGCAAATCCACACCAGCTATACGAGCCATTTTACGCTACACCCCCTTCTTTAACCTTGTTTTTGTTTGTGTTTCGGATTTTCACAGATAACCATTACGTTCCCTTTGCGGCGAATGACTTTGCATTTTTCGCAAATAGGCTTTACAGAAGGTCTTACCTTCATGCTAATTACCTCCTCCAAGTTTTACGTTGTAAAACCAGCTTCGAAACTAAAGTAGTTTGTTACCGCTGCTGAGTTTTACGTCAGTAAAACCGCTTCGCAGCTTTCCTTGATTCCCCAGGGGAACCTTGAATCTATTTACGGTACGTGATACGACCTTTGGTTAAATCGTACGGCGAGAGTTGAACAACCACTTTGTCTCCTGTAAGGATACGGATAAAGTGCATCCGCAGCTTTCCGGAAACATGAGCGAGAATCTGGTGACCATTCTCCAGCTCGACTTTAAAGGTAGCATTCGGCAACGGCTCGATGACCGTTCCTTCGACTTCAATGACATCTTCTTTAGCCACAGTTAGTCTCCTTTCTGATCTGCCTTGGATTTATCGGATACAAATTGGCCAAGTGCGAAACGCAGTTTACCGTTTGTAACCCGACCGCTTTCTTGCAAACTGTTTACCACTTCACTGCTAATGTAGGATTGAGGTTCAAGATGAAGAACATTCTTCTTCTTGGCCCCGTCAAACTTGCGTTTGTCCCCATCCGCGATCCACACGAACCTGCTGTCCTCAATCGAAACGATAACGGCATACTGTCCGGCATCTCTGCCCTTCAGTATCTTGACAATCTGACCGGGTTGAAGCGTGATTTCATGATTCAATGTCATCACCCTATTCCGGCAGCTTCGTCAAAATTTCCATGCCATCCGGCGTGACTGCTACCGTATGCTCGAAGTGAGCACATAGCGAGCCGTCAACCGTTACAACCGTCCAGTTGTCTTCCAGCGTCTTGACATTCCGTTTCCCGGCATTGACCATCGGCTCAATCGCGAGCACCATGCCCGGTTTGAGTCTTGGTCCGCGGTCAGGGATGCCATAGTTCGGAATTTGCGGATCCTCATGCAGATCGGTACCCACGCCATGACCAACGTACTCCCGGACGACAGAGAAACCTGCATCCTCGATATGACGCTGAATGGCATGAGAGATTGTAAACAAGCGGACATCGGGTTTGACTAGCGCAAGTCCAGCATAGAGCGATCCTTCCGTAACGTCCAGCAAACGCTGGGCCTCTTCGGAGATTTCTCCTACAGCGTAGGTCCATGCCGAGTCACCATGGTAACCCTGGTATTGCGCGCCGATATCAAACGTAACGATATCGCCCTCGATCAATTTGCGTTTGCCTGGAAATCCATGCACCAATTCTTCGTTGACTGATGCGCAAATGCTGGAAGGAAATCCGTTGTAGCCTTTAAAAGATGGCACAGCGCCTTGGCTTCGAATGAACTTGTCGGCCATAAGGTCCAGTTCCCCGGTCGTAATGCCCGGTTCAACATGAGCGGCAAGGAGCTTGTGGCATTCCGCCACGATCCTTCCTGCTTCTCTCATCAAGCTCAGTTCCGTTTCGGATTTACAAATGATCATTATACTTAACCTCTCAGTATAGACGCAATTTGTGATGAAACCGCGTCGATTTCCTGATCACCATCGATTTGACGCAAAAGACCTTTGTTCTCATAAAACGTGAGGAGTGGTGCTGTTTTGTTGATATATTCGTCTAAACGAATGCCGACGCTCTCTTCGTTATCATCGGAGCGTTGGTACAATTCGCCGCCGCATTTATCACAAATGCCTTCCTGTTTAGGAGGATTAAAGATCACATGATAAGTCGAACCGCAGTTTTTGCAAATCCGGCGGCCGGTTAGGCGGGCCAGAAGCTTTTCCCGATCCACTTTCAGGTTGATGACGTGATCGAGACCAGTATTCAAGCGGGCGAGAATGTCATCCAGCGCTTCCGCTTGCGAAAGGGTTCTTGGAAAGCCGTCCAATAAAAAACCTTTTTCGCAATCGGACTGCTGCAAACGCTCTTCCACAATACCAATCGTTACGTCATCGGGTACCAGCAGACCCTGATCCATGAATTCCTTCGCTTTGATCCCGATGGGAGTTCCTTGTTTAATCGCGAGACGAAATGCATCGCCTGTAGAAATATGAGGAATACCGAATTCATTCACGATGTTTTCTGCTTGCGTTCCTTTTCCTGCCCCAGGAGGACCCATGAATAAGATGTTCACCTTACGTCACTCCCTCCCCTTGATTGACTAGCAAGAACAACACAATAGGCGCCGGGAAGCGATACAGACCACTCGCCGGAACCTATCGCCTATTTATTGATAAAACCTTTGTAATGACGTTTGATCAGTTGGCTTTCGATCTGCTTCATCGTATCCAGTGCAACACCGACCACGATCAAGATGGACGTACCACCAATCTGAACTGTACGCGGGAGACCTGCAAGTGATCCAAAGAACACCGGAAGTACGGAGATCACGGCCAGGAACAGAGCCCCTGTCATGGTCAGACGGGTCATAACCCGAGTCAGATACTTCTCGGTAGCTTTACCAGGACGAATACCCGGTACATAGCCGCCGTTCTTCTTCATATTATCAGCCATTTGGTTCGGATTCATCTGCACGAAGGTGTAGAAGAACGTGAAACCAATGATCATGAGTACATACAGTACCATTCCAAGCGGGCTGTCATAAGCCAGGTTCGCCGTAATCCACTTCGCCCAGTTCTGGTGTGCCCAGAAGCTGGCCAGGATAACCGGGAACTGCAGCAATGACATCGCAAAGATTACCGGAATAACGCCTGCTCCGTTAATCTTGAGCGGAATGTGTGTGTTCTGTCCGCCGTACATTTTGTTTCCTACAACACGCTTCGCGTATTGAACCGGAATTTTACGGATACCTTGCTGAATGAATACAACACCGGTAATGATCAGAACCAAAATCAGGAGGATGATGACACCCTTCAGAATGTTCATGAAGACCTGACCATCCTGAATGAAGTTCGATTCAATCGTTGTCCGAATGTGCATCGGAATACCAGCAGCGATACCTGCAAAGATAATGATCGAAATACCGTTACCGATTCCGCGTTCCGTAATCTGTTCACCGAGCCACATCAGGAATGATGTACCTGCGGTAAGCACGATCGCAATAACAACAAAATCGATAAAGGTTGCTCCAGGCACCATATCCATGCCATACAGGCGGTTAAACCCGATGGACATACCGAACGCCTGAATCAGACCCAGTATTACCGTACCATAACGAGTAATTTGAGCCAACTGCTTCTTCCCGTGTTCCCCTTGTTTATTCCATTCCGCAAACTTTGGAATGACGTCCATCGACAGCAACTGAACGATAATGGACGAAGTAATATATGGAAATATCGAAAGGGCGAAGATCGAAAACTGTGATAACGCGCCCCCCGAGAACGTGTTAAGAAGACCGAACAACTCATTGCCTGCCTGATTCGTCTGGGTAAAGACATCCTTGTTAACACCGGGAACCGGTACAAAGGATCCGATACGGAAGATGATCAGAACGAATAAGGTGAACAAAATACGCTTGCGAAGGTCCTCGACACGCCATATATTTTTCAGGGTCTTAAACATTAGATCACCTCGGTTTTACCGCCGGCAGCCTCGATCTTCTCTACCGCAGATTGAGAAAACTTATTAGCTTTTACAGTCAAAGAAACGGTAACTTCACCGTTGCCAAGAATTTTGATTCCGCTCTTTGTATTGTTAACAATACCGCTCTCAACCAAAACTTCTGGAGTCACTTCAGTACCTGCTGCAAAGCTGTTAAGTTCTTCGATGTTCACAATCGCGTACTCTTTCCGAGTTGGGTTTACGAAACCGCGCTTCGGAAGACGACGATACAATGGGTTCTGTCCACCTTCGAAGCCTGGACGTACACCACCGCCGGAACGAGAGTTTTGTCCTTTGTGACCGCGACCCGACGTTTTACCCGTACCGCTACTAGTACCGCGTCCAACGCGCTTGCGCTCTTTGCGGGATCCAGGTGCTGGGCTCAGCTCATGTAACTTCATCGTTCGTTGCACCTCCTTAATATGTCCGGGGATAAACTGCCCGGGATTAACCTTCGATTTCTTTAACAGAAACCAGGTGATTTACTTTCTTGATCATTCCGCGAATTGCAGCATTGTCGCTTTGAACCACGGAATGGTTGATTTTGCGAAGTCCGAGTGTTTTCACGGTTGCACGCTGATCCTCTGGACGACCAATCACGCTGCGTACGAGGGTGATTTCAAGTTTAGCCATGAGATTCCCTCCTTAACCCAACAGCTCTTCGACGGATTTGCCGCGAAGCTTGGCAACATCTTCAACACGCTTCAGGCGGGACAAGCCTTCCAAAGTCGCATTGACCATGTTCATGGAGTTCGAAGAACCTAGAGATTTTGTCAAAATGTCGCCTACGCCAGCCAGCTCGAGTACTGCACGAACCGGTCCGCCAGCGATAACCCCAGTACCTTCAGATGCCGGCTTCAACAATACGCGGCCTGCTCCGAAGTGTCCTGTTACGAGGTGAGGAATAGTGGTTCCAACAAGTGGAATGTGAATCAGGTTTTTCTTAGCATCTTCAATACCTTTGCGGATTGCATCCGGTACTTCGCCTGCTTTACCGATACCTGCTCCTACCCAACCTTTGCCATCACCGACAACTACCAGTGCGCTAAAGCTAAAGCGACGTCCGCCTTTTACAACTTTAGCAACGCGGTTAATGTTTACTACTCTTTCAGTCAGTTCTAAAGTGTTAGGATCTACACGCAAGTCGTTTACCTCCTTTTGAAAATATCTTAGAATTCAAGGCCTGCCTCGCGAGCTGCCTCTGCAAGTGCTTGAATACGTCCATGGTACAAATATCCACCACGATCGAATACGATCGATTTATAACCTTTGTCTGCAGCACGTTTTGCAACGAGTTCGCCGACTTTACGAGCGGATTCAACGCTTCCGCCGTTCTTGATGTCGCTAACCAGTTCTTTGTCCAGCGTAGAAGCTGATGCCAAAGTCACGCCAGCCACGTCGTCGATCAATTGAGCATAGATGTGTTTCGAAGAACGGAACACGTTCAGACGTGGACGTTCTGCAGTGCCTTGGATTTTCTTACGGACACGCAGGTGTCTTTTCAGACGAGCTTTGTTCTTGTCTTGTTTCGTGATCATGCTTCCATTTCCTCCCTTCAGTTTTGCCTTAAGAGCTTCACTTTTAGACGCATCGGGTAAGTATGGGAGAAGAGGCAAGTTATCAACCAGGCAGATCCCCAGTTATCTAACCTTACTTCTTCTTACCAGCTTTACCTTCCTTACGGATAATGCGTTCACCTTCGTATTTAATCCCTTTACCTTTGTAAGGCTCAGGCTCACGTACGGAACGAATCTTAGCAGCGTATGCACCTACGCGCTCTTTATCGATACCGCGAACCGTGATTTTCGTGTTAGCCGGTACGTCGAATTCAATACCTGGCTCCGGTGTAATTTCAACTGGGTGGGAGTAACCCACGTTCAGAACGATTTTATCTCCGGATTTGCTTGCACGGTATCCGACACCAACCAACTCAAGGTTTTTCGAGAATCCTTCAGTTACACCGTTGACCATATTCGAGACAACGCTGCGGGTCGTGCCGTGAAGAGAGCGATGTGTTTTGTTGTCGGAAGGACGAACAACATTGATCTCGTTGTTTTCTACTGTAATTTGCATGTCTTTATGCAATTCACGAGTCAAGGTACCTTTAGGTCCTTTTACAGTGATTACAGCGTTATCCAGTGTGACTTCCACACCGTTAGGAATAGCAATTGGTTTACGACCAATACGGGACATTCATTACACCTCCTATCTTGTGACGTTGATTACCATACGTAGCAGAGAACTTCTCCGCCAGCTTTGGATTGACGAGCTTCTTTGTCGGTCATAACTCCCTTAGACGTGGAGATGATCGCAATACCCAAACCACCAAGTACGCGAGGTACTTCGTTGCTTTTCGTGTAAACGCGAAGACCTGGTTTGCTGATTCTTTTCAGACCTGTGATTACGCGCTCGTTGTTGGAACCATATTTCAGGAATACACGAATGATCCCTTGTTTATTGTCTTCCACAAACTCTGCATCACGGATGAAGCCTTCACGCTTCAAGATGTCAGCGATTTGTTTTTTAATCGTCGAAGCAGGCATTTCTACTGTTTCGTGGCGAACCGTGTTCGCGTTACGAATACGAGTTAGCATATCTGCAATTGGATCGGACATAGTCATGTAGGATAAACCTCCTTCCCGTTTATAAACTTCTTACCAGCTTGCTTTTTTCACGCCAGGAATCTGGCCTTTATAAGCTAATTCACGGAAACAAATTCTGCAAATTTTAAACTTCTGCAGTACCGAATGTGGGCGACCACAACGTTCACAACGGGTATATGCCCGTACTTTGAATTTCGGTGTACGTTGTTGTTTAACTTTCATCGAAGTTTTTGCCACTTAGCCTGACACCTCCTAAATAGTTTCGGAGAAAAGGACAACCGTCTTATTTCGCGAAAGGCATGCCCAGTTGAGCAAGCAGTTCACGGGATTCTTCGTCGGTTTTGGCAGTCGTTACGATAACGATGTCCATACCGCGAACCTTATCCACTTTGTCATACTCAATTTCAGGGAAAATGAGCTGCTCTTTCAGACCGAGCGTATAGTTACCGCGTCCGTCAAATGCTTTGGTGGACACGCCTTGGAAGTCACGTACACGTGGGAGTGTAACGTTGAACAGCTTGTCGAGGAAGTAGTACATACGCTCACCGCGCAGCGTTACTTTCACACCGATTGGCATGTTCTCACGCAGTTTGAATCCCGCGATGGATTTCTTTGCACGGGTGATAACCGGTTTTTGACCAGCAATCAGTTGCATGTCGTTCACAGCGGAATCAAGCACTTTCGAGTTGGCTACAGCGTCACCCACACCCATGTTGATGACAACCTTCTCGATTTTTGGTACCTGCATTACTGTTTTATAGCTAAACTTCTGCATCAGAGCAGGAGTTACTTCGTTCAAAAAACGCTCTTTCATTCTTGCTGCCATGATTCAAGGACCTCCTTTCTAAACCGTCTTATTTATCGATAACTTCTCCGGATCTTTTAGCTACGCGAACTTTTTTACCGTTGTCCAGTACTTTGTAACCGATACGAGTTACTTTTCCGCTCTTCGGATCAACGTGCATAACGTTCGATACATGGATCGGAGCTTCCTTCTCGATGATACCGCCTTGTGGGTTCATTTGGTTTGGCTTCTGGTGTTTCTTGATCATGTTCACACCTTCAACCAAAACACGATTTTCACGAGGGTACGCTGCGATGACACGGCCTTTTTTGCCTTTGTCTTTACCGCTGATGACGATAACTGTATCATCTTTTTTCACGTGCAGTTTGTTGCTATGGGATTCCAGAACTTTTTTCACTTTAGGCATTCGTTACACCTCCTATGACTAGCCAGTTCAACTATTTATCGGGTTCCCGAAAAGTTACGTCACTTTTTGGGGTGTTATTAGATTACTTCCGGAGCCAAGGAAACGATTTTCATGTAGTCTCTTTCGCGAAGTTCGCGAGCAACCGGTCCGAAAATACGAGTTCCGCGTGGGCTTCTGTCGTCTTTAACAACAACAGCTGCATTCTCGTCAAATGAGATGTAAGATCCGTCTTTACGACGTACAGAACGCTTCGTACGAACGACTACCGCTCTTACCACATCACCCTTTTTGACAACGCCGCCTGGTGTTGCTTGTTTGACGGAACATACGATCAAATCACCGATTTGAGCTGTACGACGACCAGTACCACCCAATACGCGGATACACATCAGTTCCTTCGCACCGGAGTTGTCAGCAACAGCTAAACGTGTAAATGGTTGAATCATTTAAATTTCCTCCTTCCATCAAAAACTGATCATATCTTAGATGATAACCGCTTTTTCAACCACTTCTACCAGTCTCCAGCGCTTGTCTTTGGAGAGAGGGCGAGTTTCCATGATTTTAACGGTATCTCCGATTTGAGCTTGATTGTTCTCATCATGCGCTTTAAATTTTTTCGTGTATTTAATGCGTTTGTGATACAAGTCATGCTTCTTATAAGTTTCAACAGCTACAACAATGGTTTTATCCATTTTATCGCTGACAACTTTACCGATTTGCACTTTACGAGCATTGCGTTCTTCGCTCATTTGTTAGCCTCCTTCCTGAATACAGAACATGACGTTCCATTTCATTAACTAATCCCAAGTTCTCTTTCACGGATAACGGTTTTAGCACGAGCTATTTCTTTGCGAACGTCACGGATCCGAGTCGGGTTATCAAGCTGGCCAGTGGCCAATTGAAAACGGAGGTTAAAGAGTTCCTCTTTAAATCCGGCGATTTTTTGCTCGATTTCTGCAGTGGTTAAGTTGCGCAGTTCATTAGCTTTCATTTGCTTCACCACCCACTTCTTCTCGTTTCACAAACTTCGTTTTTACAGGCAGCTTGTGAGCGGCGAGACGCATCGCTTCGCGGGCGATTTCCTCGGACACGCCTCCAAGTTCAAACATGATCTTGCCTGGTTTTACAACGGCAACCCATTTCTCAACGTTACCTTTACCGCTACCCATCCGCACTTCGAGAGGCTTTTGAGTAATCGGCTTATCTGGGAAAATCTTAATCCATACTTTACCGCCACGACGGATGTAACGAGTCATCGCGATACGAGCAGCTTCGATCTGACGGTTCGTGATCCAGCCTGGTTCTGTAGCTTGCAGACCGAATTCGCCGAAGTTCAGTTCAGTACCGCCTTTCGCTTGGCCTCTCATATGGCCGCGCTGTTGTTTGCGGTGTTTTACACGTTTTGGTACCAACATGATTAGTTGCCTCCTTCCTGAGCAGCTTGTTTCTTAGCCGTAGGAAGAACCTCTCCACGATAGATCCATACTTTCACGCCGATACGGCCGTAAGTCGTATGCGCTTCTGCTGTACCATAGTCGATGTCTGCACGAAGCGTATGAAGTGGAACAGTTCCTTCACTGTAGCCTTCCGTACGAGCAATCTCGGCTCCGCCAAGACGTCCGCTGACCGATGTTTTAATCCCTTTCGCTCCAGAGCGCATAGTTCTTTGAATCGCTTGTTTCAGTGCACGACGGAAAGATACACGACGTTCCAGCTGTTGTGCAATGCTTTCAGCAACAAGAATTGCGTCCAGTTCAGGGTTTTTGATTTCAGAAATGTTGATGTGAACTTTTTTACCGCCGGCAATTTTAGTCACTTGTCCGCGCAGTACTTCTACTTCGGAACCACCTTTACCGATAACCATACCTGGCTTCGCAGTGTGGATCGTCACGTTCACACGATTAGCCGCTCTCTCGATTTCGATACGGGATACAGCGGAGTCTTTCAATTTATTTTTCAGGTATTCACGGATTTTCACGTCTTCCAGCAAAAGATCACCGAAATCTTTGCCTGCATACCATTTGGATTCCCAATCACGGATAATACCGATACGGAGTCCTACTGGATTTACCTTTTGGCCCACACGTTTTCCCTCCTTATTTTTCAGCTACCACCAAAGTAATGTGGCTGGTGCGTTTATTGATCCGGCTTGCACGTCCCATCGCACGAGGGCGGAAACGTTTCATAGTCGGTCCCTGGTTGACATAAGCTTGCGTCACAACCAATTTAGTTACATCCAAAGAGTAGTTATGCTCAGCGTTTGCGATAGCCGAGTTCAAAAGCTTCTCAACAACCGGAGATGCAGCTTTCGGAGTGTGACGAAGAATTGCGATCGCTTCGCCGACTTGCTTACCGCGTATCAAGTCAACAACGAGTTGAGCTTTACGAGGAGCAATACGAATCGATCTAGCATGTGCTTTTGCTTCCATATGTTTAACCTCCTCTCAAACAAAGAGCTTCGTTAATTATCTTCTTGTTTTCTTATCGTCTTCATGACCTTTGTAAGTACGGGTTGGAGCGAACTCACCCAACTTATGTCCTACCATGTCCTCAGTTACATATACAGGTACATGTTTACGGCCATCGTATACACCGAACGTGTGACCGATAAATTGCGGGAAAATAGTGGAGCGGCGGGACCAGGTTTTGATCACAGCCTTTTTGCTTGCGGCGTTCATATCCTCCACTTTTTTGAGCAGATATCCGTCAATAAAAGGTCCTTTTTTCAAACTACGGCTCATATTGAAATCCTCCCTTCATCAAATTGTCTCGTTACCTTCGGGCCTGACACGAAGTTATGCACTTAAGCGCGCATTACTTCGTGCGGCGGCGAACGATATATTTGTCAGAAGCTTTACCTTTTTTACGAGTCTTGGCACCAAGGGTTGGTTTACCCCATGGAGACATAGGAGACTTACGTCCGATTGGAGCGCGGCCTTCACCACCACCGTGAGGGTGATCGTTAGGGTTCATGACGACACCGCGTACTTCAGGACGTTGTCCGAGCCAGCGGCTGCGGCCTGCTTTACCGATTTTGATCAACTCATGGTCTTGGTTACCCACAGAACCGATGGTTGCACGGCAAACTTTCAGGATGCGGCGAACTTCACCGGAAGAAAGACGAACCGTTACGTACTTGTCTTCTTTACCGAGAAGTTGAGCTTCCGTACCAGCAGCACGAACCAATTGTCCGCCTTTGCCTGGTTTCAATTCGATGTTGTGGATAACTGTACCTACTGGAATGTTTTCCAGAGGAAGCGCGTTACCGATCTTGATGTCAGCACCTACTCCAGATACTACTTGGTCTCCAACTTTCAGACCTTTAGGAGCGATGATATAACGCTTTTCACCATCTACATAGTGAATCAGAGCGATGTTGGAAGTACGGTTCGGGTCGTATTCGATTGTAGCAACGCGACCTGGAATGCCGTCTTTATTCCGTTTGAAGTCGATGATACGGTATTTACGTTTGTGTCCGCCGCCATGGTGACGAACCGTAATTTTACCTTGGTTGTTGCGGCCAGCTGTTTTGCTCAGTGGAGCCAGCAACGATTTCTCCGGCTGATTCGTGGTGATCTCTTCGAAAGTCGACACGGACATGTTGCGTCGAGCCGGGGATGTCGGTTTATACTTTTTAATAGGCACTGAATTTTCCCTCCTTACTTAAGAAATTCTTATTCAACCGATTCAAAGAACTCGAGCGGTTTGCTGTCTGGTGCCAAAGTCACGATTGCCTTTTTCCATTCGGTTGTGTAACCGGAATAACGGCCGTAACGTTTTGGTTTAGCAGGGACACGCATCGTATTCACGTTCGATACTTTTACTTTAAAAATAGATTCGACAGCTTGCTTGATCTCGGTCTTGTTAGCACGGATATCCACTTCAAAAGCATATTTCAGCTCTGCCATGTAGTCAGCCGTACGTTCCGTGATCACCGGGCGCTTGATTATATCGCGTGGGTCTTTCATTACGCGAGCACCTCCTCTACCTTCTGAACTGCTTCCTTCGTAATGATCAGTTGATCGTACGACAGTACGTCAAGAACATTAATGCCGTCAGCCGCTACGAATTTCACACCAGGAATATTGCGTGCGGAAAGGGCTACATTATCATCATAGCTTGGAGCAACGATCAGAGCTTTACGGCCTACTTTCAGGTTGCTAAGGATGTTAGCAAACTCTTTCGTTTTCGGCGTGTTCAGCGTCAGTTGATCCAATACGATAATTGCGTTGTCAATCACTTTGGAAGACAAAGCGGATTTGATAGCCAAACGACGAACTTTCTTAGGAAGTTTAAACGTGTAGCTGCGCGGAGTCGGTCCAAATACCACGCCGCCGCCTTTCCATTGTGGAGAACGGATCGAACCTTGACGAGCACGGCCGGTACCTTTTTGTTTCCAAGGCTTACGTCCGCCGCCGCGTACTTCAGAACGTCCTTTTACTTTGTGGGTACCACGACGAAGGGAAGCGCGCTGCAGCAATACTGCGCTGTGCAGTACGTGAGCGTTCGGCTCGATGCCGAATACAGCTTCATTCAATTCTACTTCGCCAACCTGGCTACCGCTGACATTATAAAGTGCTACTTTAGGCATTGTTTGTTCCTCCTTTCTTTAGGCGATTATTTCTTCACCGTTTCTTTGATTTGAACGAAACCTTTTTTAGGTCCAGGAATGGAGCCTTTAACAAGGATTACGTTACGCTCTGCGTCGACTTTAACAACTTCGAGCTTTTGGATCGTAACTGTCTCATTGCCCATGTGACCTGGCAGACGCTTTCCTTTAGGAACACGGTTTGCCTGGATCGAACCCATGGAACCTGGTCTACGGTGATAACGGGAACCGTGAGACATTGGTCCGCGGCTTTGGCCCCAACGCTTGATTACGCCTTGGAATCCTTTACCTTTGGAAATACCCGTTACGTCAACAAATTCGCCTTCTGCGAAGACATCAGCCTTCAGCTCTTGTCCAACCTCGACACTCGCGAGGTCAACACCGCGAATTTCGCGAACGTAGCGCTTAGGCGCAGTGTTTGCTTTTTTCGCATGGCCTGCTTCTGGTTTGTTAGATCTGTTCTCTTTCTTATCGGAGAAACCAACTTGGATCGCTTCGTATCCGTCGTTTTCCAGATCTTTCTTTTGAAGAACAACACAAGGACCTGCTTCGATAACCGTTACAGGAATTACAACACCCTCAGGGGTAAATACTTGAGTCATTCCGAGCTTTCTACCTAAGATACCTTTCATGTTGACACCTCTTTTCTCTTCTCTAATTCGTTATGCAATGCTTACAGTTTGATTTCGATATCTACACCGGACGGCAGGTCCAAGCGCATCAAGGCATCCACAGTTTGTGGAGTCGGGTTCACGATGTCGATCAAGCGTTTATGTGTACGCATTTCGAACTGTTCCCGAGAATCCTTATACTTGTGCACCGCACGGAGAATGGTAATTACTTGTTTCTCAGTTGGAAGCGGGATCGGACCGGATACACCAGCACCCGAACGTTTTGCTGTCTCAACAATTTTCTCAGCGGATTGATCAAGAACTCTGTGGTCGTATGCTTTCAAGCGAATACGAATTTTTTGCTTTGCCATTTTATTCCCTCCTTCTATCGCCCAATTTGGTATCGGACATACTCCGTGAAAATTTTCCAACCACCCACCTCATGGCAAAGGGGCCGGGTGTGTCGGTAACCTCTCACATCATCGCAACGTCGCAGAACAACATTCACTATTATATATAAAAGATAGGCGCAATGCAAGCACTAATTCATAATTGATATGTATTTACATTCGCTCCGTGCTTTCCTTAAAATTTTCGGCAGAAACCGCAGTTTTGGATGTCGCTTCCCGGATGCTTCCGATCGTCATGGAGAGCTGCTTCATTTCTTTCTCCGCGCTCATCATTCGATCCGCACTGGACTGTACGGAATCAGAATGCTGGAGAACCGCTTGCTGGATTCCTCAGATTGTCTCTTCCCTTGCTTCGTTAGCTGCTGCAGCTGATTAATAGATTCTACCACTTCCGCCGTGATGGATCTCGACTTGGATACGATACCGGCAATTCGGTTCACGGTCGCCCTCGTGTCCTCCGACAGGCGGCTTACCTCTTGGGCTACAACGGCAAAACCTTTACCATGCTCTCCGGTGGCATTTAAGGAAAGCAGTTTGATCTGGTAGGCTATTTCCTGAACACTCACCGCTATAACAGAAATCTGCTTGGAGGATTCCTGAAGTTCTTGCACCGCCTGCTGCATCCCGACCGCGCTTTGATCGATCGCATTCATCTGGTCCTCCAACTCTGCTATGTTTGCTTCACCGGCCCTTGCATCCGATATCGAGCACAGCGTTATCGTTGAAGTGCGTCCGCCAACAAAAGAAGCAATGTTCTGTTTCAGCTCTTTTCTTCCCCTCTCATACTGGACCTGCTTCTCACTTACATTTTCTCTCTCGTAAGCTTCCAGCACAAGCTGCTGCTCCAGGTTAAGCAACTTGGTTATCGTCGACACTAGCCGTATTTGTTGTTCTTCTCCTATAACCTATCTATAGATCATCTTGAAAAATTCGTTCTGTAAGTTCTGGAAAGCGGACAAGCACCATTTAAGCTCAAGCCCCACGCGCTTATGCACCTCGGCAATGCGCAGCCTTTTAGCCACATAAGCTTCATTGATGTCTCCATTCCATATTTCGAGGAGATGATCACGCCAGACTGATAAAATGCTTCTGTTATCTCCTCGAGCCTCTCCTCCATTTGCGGACGGAGCTGCCTCTCAAAAGTTGAAGATCTCCATCGGTAATGCCAATCATCCGCATTTGATCATTCAGCTCGCCCAATGGTTCTTGATACACATAACAGGCCTCTTCTGATTTGCGCTACTGCAGGCTGAACTTCATCTTCCAAACTCCTCTTCATCATTGCAAACGGACATATCATACAAGACTATGATCTCCATTCTATATATGTAGATATCTTCTAATTCCTTAATTGACTTCAATCAAAGATTGTAATCACATTGGAAGCAAATAAATAGAATGAATCCTTGAATATATGGCATATTCTGTACAGTAAGCTTGACTAAGCTTAGTTTGGAGGTAGAGATCACAGGGGTATCACGGCAAATAGAAAAAGAGCCCGATCCAAGGGATCAGACTCTTTTATCAGGACATCACATTGTTGCTCGTTACAATACACTGTTGCTATATGCAAGGCTGTTCGAAGCCTTAATTATTTAATGATGGTAGCAACGGAGCCAGCACCTACGGTACGGCCGCCTTCACGAATGGAGAACTTAGTTCCTTCTTCGATCGCGATTGGGCTGATCAGGTTAACCGTAACGGTGATGTTATCACCAGGCATAACCATTTCAGAACCTTCTGGCAAGTTGATCACGCCAGTTACGTCCGTAGTACGGAAGTAGAACTGTGGACGGTAGCCAGTGAAGAAAGGCTTATGACGTCCGCCTTCTTCTTTGCTCAGTACGTATACTTGAGCTGTGAACTCAGTGTGTGGTTTAACGGAAGCAGGCTTAGCAAGTACTTGACCGCGCTCGATTTGAGTACGCTCAACACCACGAAGCAATGCACCGATGTTGTCACCAGCTTGTGCGGAATCCAGCAATTTACGGAACATTTCAACGCCCGTAACAACGGATTTCTTAGTTTCTTCAGCGATACCCACGATTTCGATCTCGTCACCAACTTTGATCGTACCACGCTCTACACGACCTGTAGCAACGGTACCACGACCAGTGATGGAGAATACGTCCTCGACAGGCATCAAGAAAGGCTTGTCAGTGTCGCGCTCAGGCAATGGGATGTACTCGTCGATTGTTTTGAACATTTCAACGATTTTTTGTGCCCATTCGCCATCTGGGTTTTGCAGAGCTTCACGAGCGGAACCACGAGTGATCGGAGTGTCGTCGCCTGGGAAGTCGTACTCGCTCAGAAGGTCGCGAACTTCCATTTCAACCAATTCCAAGAGCTCTTCGTCTTCAACCATGTCGCATTTGTTCAAGAATACAACGATGTAAGGAACGCCTACTTGGCGGGACAACAGGATGTGCTCGCGAGTTTGCGGCATTGGGCCGTCAGCTGCGGATACAACCAGGATCGCTCCGTCCATTTGAGCAGCACCAGTGATCATGTTTTTAACATAGTCGGCGTGACCTGGGCAGTCAACGTGTGCATAGTGACGAGTATCAGTTTCGTATTCAACGTGAGCAGTGGAGATTGTGATACCGCGCTCGCGCTCTTCTGGAGCTTTGTCGATTTGGTCGAATGCTACAGCAGCACCACCGTAAGTTTTGGACAATACAGTTGTGATTGCAGCAGTCAAAGTTGTTTTACCATGGTCAACGTGACCGATAGTACCGATGTTAACATGGGGTTTCGTACGTTCGTATTTAGCCTTTGCCATTTGAACAATTCCTCCTTAAGGGGATTATATATGTTGGGCCGGAAGCGGAGTTAACGGGATGATGCTCCCGCCTCCTATCCAGCAGGTAAAACGTTATTACTCTCCGCCTTTGATCTTGGACACAATTTCATCTGAGATGTTCTTAGGAACTTCTTCGTAGTGGGAGAGTTCCATGGAGAACACGCCGCGTCCTTGCGTACCGGAGCGAAGGGTAGTGGAGTAACCGAACATTTCGGAAAGAGGCACTTTCGCACGGATAATTTGAGTGCCGCCACGGGAGTCCATACCTTCGATACGTCCACGGCGGGAGTTCAGCATACCCATTACGTCGCCCATGTATTCCTCAGGCACGGTAACTTCAACTTTCATGATTGGCTCGAGCAGGACAGGCTTACACTTGTCTTTAGCTGCTTTCAGAGCCATGGAACCGGCGATTTTAAACGCCATTTCATTGGAGTCAACATCATGGTACGAACCGTCGACGATGGTTGCTTTAACGTCAACAAGCGGGAAGCCGGCAAGTACACCGTTCTTCATTTGCTCTTCAATACCTTGTTGTGCAGGACCAATGTATTCTCTTGGTACAGAACCACCGACAACCTTGCTGTCGAATTGGTTACCGCTACCTGGTTCCAGAGGTTCGAACTCAACCCATACGTGACCGTATTGACCACGACCACCGGACTGACGAACGAATTTACCTTCAACGCGAGCTGGCGCACGGAATGTTTCGCGGTAAGCTACCTGTGGTTTACCCACGTTGGTTTCTACCTTGAACTCACGACGCATACGGTCAATGATGATGTCCAAGTGAAGCTCACCCATACCTGCCAAGATGGTTTGGCCAGTTTCTTCATCGGTATGCGCACGAAGAGTTGGGTCCTCTTCCGTCAACTTACCGAGAGCCACGCCCATTTTATCTTGGTCAGCTTTTGTTTTAGGCTCAACTGCGATTTCGATAACCGGATCAGGGAAGTTCATGGACTCCAGGATAACCGGATTTTTCTCATCACATAGTGTATCACCTGTGCCCGTATCTTTCAAACCTACGGCAGCTGCGATATCTCCGGCGAATACTTCGGAAATTTCTTGACGGCTGTTCGCATGCATTTGAAGGATACGACCAATGCGCTCGCGCTTGCCTTTTGTTGCATTCAGTACGTAAGAACCGGATTGCAGTACACCGGAGTATACGCGGAAGAATGTCAGCTTACCAACGTAAGGGTCGGTTGCGATTTTGAATGCCAAAGCCGAGAACGGCTCTTCATCGGAAGAATGCCGAATAGCTTCAGTTCCGTCTTCAAGGGTACCCTTGATGTCTGGAACGTCAGTTGGAGCCGGCAAATAATCGATTACGGCATCAAGCATCAACTGAACGCCTTTGTTACGGTAAGAAGATCCACAGATAACCGGGAAGATCTTAACTTCGACAACACCTTTACGCAGAGCAGCTTTCAACTCAGCGATGGTGATTTCTTCACCTTCAAGATATTTCATTGTCAAGTCTTCGTCAAGTTCTGCTACCTTCTCAACCAACTCGTTGCGAAGCTCTTCCACTTGATCCTTGAATTCTGCTGGAATTTCGGTTTCTTCGATATTTTGCCCGAGGTCATCCTTATACATATAAGCTTTTTCCTCGATAATATCGATGATGCCAATGAAATCATTCTCTGCACCGATCGGAAGCTGAATTGCTACCGCGTTCGCTTGCAGACGCTCTCTCATATCTTTAACTACGTTTAAGTAGTCGGCACCGATAATATCCATTTTGTTTACGTATGCGATCCGCGGAACTCCGTAACGGTCTGCTTGTCTCCAAACAGTCTCCGACTGAGGTTCAACGCCCTCTTTCGCACTGAATACACCTACTGCCCCATCCAATACACGAAGGGAACGTTCAACTTCTACTGTGAAGTCAACGTGCCCCGGGGTGTCGATAATATTAACGCGATGACCCTTCCAAGAAGCGGTAGTCGCAGCGGACGTAATCGTGATACCGCGCTCCTGCTCCTGTTCCATCCAGTCCATTGTAGCTGCACCCTCGTGAACTTCCCCGATTTTGTGCGTACGGCCTGTATAGAACAAAATCCGCTCTGTAGTGGTCGTTTTACCAGCGTCAATATGCGCCATGATCCCGATATTACGTGTATTTTTCAAGGAGAACTCTCTTGTCGCCATGCGAATAGTCTCCCTTCAAAATTTGAAGTATAAATTAGTTGCTGAATCCTACCAGCGGTAGTGAGCAAACGCTTTGTTCGCTTCAGCCATTTTGTGCGTGTCTTCGCGTTTCTTAACGGAAGCGCCTGTGTTGTTGGAAGCGTCGATGATCTCAGCCGCCAAACGCTCTTCCATCGTCTTCTCACCGCGGTTGCGGGAGTAGTTTACGAGCCAACGTAATCCAAGGGATGTACGTCTCTCTGGTTTAACTTCGATCGGAACCTGGTAGTTAGCACCGCCGACACGACGAGCTTTAACTTCCAATACTGGCATGATGTTCTTGATAGCTGCTTCAAACACTTCCATCGGATCATTACCAGTACGTTCCTTGATGATGTTGAACGAATTGTAAAGGATGCTTTGAGCAACACCTCTTTTACCATCCAACATGATGCGGTTGATCAGACGAGTTACCAGTTTGCTGTTATACACCGGATCTGGCAGCACGTCTCTTTTAGTTACTGGACCTTTGCGTGGCATGGATATCCCCCTTTCTTCAGTCATGAGTCATGTTAAGAAAACATGAGCATCAATTAGCTTTTTGCTTTAGGACGCTTCGTGCCGTATTTGGAACGAGCTTGCATCCGGTTGTTAACACCAGCGGTATCAAGTGCGCCGCGAACGATATGGTAACGTACACCCGGAAGGTCTTTTACCCGTCCACCGCGAACCAATACAACACTGTGCTCTTGCAGGTTATGTCCGATACCCGGAATGTAAGCCGTCACCTCAATGCGGTTCGTCAAGCGAACACGAGCATATTTACGAAGTGCGGAGTTCGGTTTTTTCGGCGTCATCGTGCCTACACGAGTGCATACACCGCGTTTTTGCGGAGCGCTCAAGTCGGTCTCCTCACGTTTCAAAGCGTTAAAACCTTTTTGAAGAGCTGGAGATTTCGATTTGTAAACTTTAGCTTGACGGCCCTTGCGAACCAGTTGGTTAATTGTTGGCATGCTAGCCACCCCCTTCCCGTATTTATCATTCGATTACGAACTCGTTTAAGTCCACAGACCCAGGCGGTTCATAAAAGAACAAATGAAAAGTTTTTGCCGAGAGAAGTAACGCCTTCTCCAACAAAAACGATTTCTCCAATCATGATTTCAAGACAGCTACCATAGCTGCACCGACTTCAATACCGCATACTTCTCCAAGCTCTGTCATCGTGGGTACATAGTTGATATGCACGCCATTCTTATCACACTCGGATACGACTTTTGAAATCAAACGCTGGTCGCAATCTTCAGCCACATAAACCTCAGCGGCCAGGCCAGATTCAACGGCCTTCATCGTTTGTTTGGTGCCAATCTTGATGTGTGCATCCTGTAATCCTTTATCATTAGACACAAGTCATTCCTCCAAAAGAACAGGGAACAAAGAAACTATTCACGCACCTTTGCTATATTAGCATCTGCCCTAAACGATGTCAAGCTATTAAATCAGGAAAAAAGAAACATTGGAACAGGGAGATTCATCGTCTTACGACGCGTCATCTCCCCGTCACCTGTCTCTTAATCTATAGAAGCTGTTTCGAGTTCCTGACTTTCGTCATTCACATCGTCCTGTCCCTCGAACTTCACGCTGCGGTAACGGTTCATACCGGTACCTGCAGGGATCAGCTTACCAATGATAACATTCTCTTTCAGACCAAGCAGCTGATCGACTTTGCCTTTAATGGCTGCATCGGTCAACACGCGAGTCGTCTCCTGGAAGGAGGCTGCTGACAAGAACGAATCGGTTTCGAGAGATGCCTTCGTAATCCCGAGGAGAACCGGTTTGGCAACCGCTGGTTCTTTCCCGGAAAGAATAGCGTCTTTATTAGCTGTTTCGTATTCATGCATATCCACGAAGGAGCCTGGCAGCAGGTTCGTATCCCCCGCATCCACGATACGGAATTTACGCAGCATCTGTCTGATCATAACTTCAACGTGTTTATCGTTAATTTCTACGCCTTGGTTACGGTATACGCGCTGAACTTCCTGAAGGATGTAGTTCTGCACGCCACGGATACCCTTAATGCGAAGCATTTCCTTTGGATCAATGGAACCATCGGTCAGTTCATCCCCGGCTTCAATGTGCTTGCCTTCGCTTACGCGCAGACGAGAGCCGTAGGTAACCGCGTAAACCTTAGTCTCAGCTTCACCTTGTACTTCGATTTCACGACGGTCCTTCGTTTCACGGATCTCTTTAACCACGCCGTCGATCTCACTAATGGTCGCTTGACCTTTAGGATTACGGGCTTCAAAGAGCTCCTGGATACGCGGAAGACCTTGCGTAATATCATCACCGGCAACGCCGCCTGTGTGGAACGTACGCATCGTGAGCTGCGTTCCCGGTTCGCCGATGGATTGGGCTGCGATAATACCAACCGCTTCACCAATCTCAACATGCTTACCGGTCGCCAGGTTACGACCGTAACATTTTTTGCAGACGCCGTAACGTGCACGGCAGCTCAAGATGGAACGAATTTGAAGCTGCTCGACACCAGCCGCCACGATCTCTTCAGCTTTGTCGGAATCGATCAATTCGTTGCGGTTTACGATGATCTCTTTGGTTTCCGGATGACGGACGGTTTCAAATGCATAACGTCCCTCGATACGGTCATAGAGATCCTCGATTACTTCCTTGCCGTCCTGAATACGGCTAACCATAAAGCCTTTATCCGTGCTGCACTCGTCCTCGCGAACGATGACATCCTGTGCCACGTCGACAAGTCGACGAGTCAAGTAACCGGAGTCAGCGGTACGAAGCGCTGTATCGGCAAGACCTTTACGCGCACCGTGCGTGGACAGGAAGTACTCGAGTACCGTCAGTCCTTCACGGAAGTTCGATTTGATCGGGAGTTCGATGATACGGCCCGACGGGTTCGCCATCAGACCCCGCATGCCACCCAGCTGGGTGATCTGCGATTTGTTACCCCGCGCCTTGGAATCCACCATGAGCATGATGGAGTTAAAGCGATCCATCGACTTCATGAGTACATCCGTAATATCGTCTTTGGTCTTGGACCAAATGTCGATAACGCGGTCATAACGTTCTTCGTTCGTGATCAAGCCACGGCGATACTGGTTGGTTACCACTTTAACCTTCTCGTCAGACTCTTTCAGGATTTCATTCTTCTCGTCAGGCACGATAACGTCGGATACCGCAACGGTTACGCCTGCACGGGTAGAGTATGTGAAACCGATCTGCTTGATTTTATCCAAAATCACAGAGGTTTCCGTTGTATGGTACGTTTCGAAACAGCGTGCAATGATGGAACCCAGGTATTCCTTGCCAACAGCTCCGCTGACCGGCAGTTCCTGAATTACTTTTTGAATATCTGCACCCTTCTCGTATACGAAATACTTTTCAGGCGTGCCTTGCAGCAGGTTCGTACGAGTCGCTTCATTGATGTACGGGAAGCTGGCAGGGAAAATCTCGTTAAAGATAATCCGGCCGATCGTCGTAATCAAAATCGCATCCTGCTGTTTGTCGGTGAAGCTGGTTTTGCCAAGGGCTTTAACCGGAATCGCTACGCGTGCATGCAGACCTGCTGCTTCACGCTGATAAGCGGAGACCGCTTCGTTCACGCTGCCCAGAATCATGCCGGTACCTTTCTCTTCCTTGTTATCCATCGTCAGATAGAAGGAACCCAGTACCATATCCTGAGACGGCGTAACAACCGGCTTACCGTCTTTCGGGTTCAAAATGTTGCCCGATGCCAGCATCAACAGACGCGCTTCAGCTTGAGCTTCAGCGGACAAAGGAACGTGAACCGCCATTTGGTCACCGTCAAAGTCAGCGTTATACGCTGTACATACGAGCGGGTGGAGACGGATCGCATGGCCCTCAACCAGAATCGGCTCAAATGCTTGAATGCCGAGTCTGTGAAGCGTCGGTGCACGGTTCAGAAGAACCGGATGCTCTTTAATAACTTCTTCGAGCACATCCCATACTTCTGGACTTACACGTTCTACTTTGCGTTTCGCACTCTTGATATTATGTGCCAGGCCTTTGTTCACCAGTTCTTTCATTACGAACGGCTTGAAGAGCTCAAGCGCCATTTTCTTAGGCAGACCGCATTGGTACATTTTCAGGTAAGGACCTACGACGATAACGGAACGACCAGAGTAGTCAACCCGTTTACCGAGCAAGTTCTGACGGAAACGTCCTTGTTTACCCTTCAGCATGTGGCTGAGGGATTTAAGCGGACGGTTACCAGGACCTGTGACCGGACGACCGCGGCGGCCGTTGTCAATCAGTGCATCGACAGCTTCCTGCAGCATGCGCTTCTCGTTTTGTACGATAATATCCGGCGCACCGAGATCCAGCAGTCTTTTCAGACGGTTGTTCCGGTTAATAACTCGACGGTACAGATCGTTCAAATCGGAAGTCGCAAAGCGTCCGCCATCAAGTTGAACCATCGGACGAAGCTCCGGCGGAATGACCGGCAGCACATCCATGATCATCCATTCCGGATTGTTGCCGGAATTGCGGAACGCCTCAATCACTTCCAGGCGTTTGATCGCCCGGTTGCGGCGCTGACCTTGTGCAGTGCGCAGTTCTTCCTTAAGGAATTCAAGCTCTTTCTCAATATCAATGTCTTGAAGAAGTTTCTTGACCGCTTCAGCACCCATGCCGGCTTGGAAGCCGTAGCCGTACTTCTCACGATAGCTGCGGTATTCCTTCTCGGACAGCAATTGCTTCTTCTCCAGCGGCGTATCTCCTGGATCGGTTACAACATAAGATGCGAAGTAAATGATCTCCTCAAGAGATCTTGGGGACATATCCAGAGCCAGACCCATGCGGCTTGGAATGCCTTTGAAATACCAAATGTGCGATACAGGAGCTGCGAGCTCGATATGGCCCATCCGTTCGCGACGGACTTTGGCGCGCGTGACTTCAACGCCGCAGCGATCGCAGACTACTCCTTTATAACGGACACGCTTATACTTACCGCAATGACATTCCCAGTCCTTCTGAGGACCGAAAATACGCTCGCAGAAGAGGCCTTCTTTCTCCGGCTTCAATGTACGGTAGTTAATCGTTTCCGGCTTCTTCACCTCTCCGCGAGACCAAGAACGGATTTTTTCCGGTGAAGCAAGACCGATTTTCATGTACTCAAAATTGTTAACGTCCAACAAGGAGCAACCCTCCTCAACCTAGTCCTATTTATGTGCTGTACGACCATAACACCACCGCCGACTAATCAGCCGACGGAGGTGAATGATTGACCGTTATTCCACTCCGACTTCAGCGCCTTCCAAGTTAAGGCTCAGTTTATCACCTTGAGCATCGTCTTCGTCATCGAGTTCTTTCATCTCGATTTCCTCTTCGTTCTCGCTCAGGATTTTAACGTCCATGCCGAGAGACTGAAGCTCTTTAATCAATACCTTGAACGATTCAGGAACACCCGGTTCCGGAACGTTCTCGCCTTTGACGATCGATTCGTAGGTTTTCACCCGGCCGACCACGTCATCGGACTTGACGGTAAGAATTTCTTGCAGCGTATAGGCAGCACCGTAAGCTTCAAGCGCCCATACTTCCATTTCACCGAAGCGCTGTCCGCCGAACTGGGCTTTACCACCCAGCGGCTGCTGCGTAACGAGAGAGTATGGTCCCGTGGAACGGGCGTGAATTTTATCATCAACCATGTGCGCGAGCTTGATCATGTGCATGACACCGACGGTAACTTCACGTTCAAAACGTTCGCCCGTCCGTCCGTCGTACAACACGGTCTTACCATTCCGCTGCATGCCTGCTTCTTCCATCGTATCAAACACGTCATACTCGCTTGCACCGTCGAATACCGGTGAAGCCACGTGAATGCCGAGCTGGAGCGCAGCCATACCCAAGTGAACCTCAAGCACCTGACCGATGTTCATCCGTGATGGAACCCCCAGAGGGTTCAACACAACTTGAACCGGCGTGCCATCCGGCAGGAACGGCATGTCTTCCTCAGGCAAAATACGGGCAACGACACCTTTGTTACCGTGACGTCCGGCCATTTTGTCGCCTTCGGAAATTTTACGTTTCTGTGCGATGTAGACGCGAACCAATTGGTTGACGCCCGGCGGCAACTCGTCGCCGTTCTCACGAGTAAACACCTTCACGTCCACGATGATTCCATCACTACCGTGAGGAACGCGCAGCGAGGTATCGCGCACTTCGCGAGCCTTCTCACCGAAGATCGCATGCAAGAGACGCTCCTCTGCCGTCAGCTCGGTTACGCCTTTAGGCGTTACCTTACCAACGAGAATGTCGCCAGCGCTGATTTCGGCACCGATGCGGATGATTCCGCGCTCGTCAAGGTTCTTGAGCGCTTCTTCCCCTACGTTAGGAATATCGCGCGTGATTTCCTCCGGACCGAGCTTCGTGTCACGTGCCTCGGATTCGTACTCCTCAATATGGATCGAAGTGTACACGTCCTCTTTGACCAGCTTCTCGGAGAGAAGAATCGCATCCTCGTAGTTGTAGCCTTCCCAAGTCATGAACGCAACGACAACGTTGCGGCCCAGTGCCAATTCACCCATCTCGGTGGACGGTCCGTCTGCCAGGATGTCACCTTTTTTAATCACATCGCCGCGCTTGACGATTGGACGCTGATTGATGCATGTTCCTTGGTTCGAACGCATAAATTTGTGTAATTTATATTTAACAATATCGCCTTTGACTTCTTGTCCGTCGATATTTTCCACGCGGCGGAGCCAGATTTCGTTGGCGGATGAACGTTCAATAATCCCGTCGTATTTGGATACAATACATACACCGGAGTCTTTCGCAGACTTATGCTCCATCCCGGTTCCGACGAGCGGAGCCTTAGGAATAAGAAGCGGAACAGCCTGCCGCTGCATGTTCGATCCCATCAGCGCGCGGTTGGAGTCATCGTTCTCGAGGAACGGAATGAGCGCCGTCGCTACCGACACGACCTGCTTAGGCGATACGTCCATGTAGTCCACACGGTCACTCGGCATCGGAAGGATGTTGTCGGATTGCTTGTTATAACGGACGATAACCATTTCGTCAGCGAAGGTACCGTCTTCGTTGAGTTCGGCGTTCGCCTGGGCAACGATGTAGTTATCCTCTTCGTCTGCAGTCAGGTAATCGATTTGGTCCGTGACTTTACCGGTCTTCGGATCCACCCAACGGTACGGAGCTTCGATGAAGCCATACTCGTTGATGCGAGCAAACGTCGACAAGGAGTTGATCAGACCGATGTTCGGTCCCTCCGGTGTCTCGATCGGACACATACGGCCGTAGTGACTGTGGTGAACGTCCCGCACCTCAAAGCCCGCGCGCTCACGCGTCAAACCGCCCGGTCCGAGTGCAGACAGACGACGTTTGTGCGTCAGTTCCGCTAGCGGGTTAGTCTGATCCATGAACTGGGACAACTGGGAGCTGCCGAAGAACTCTTTGATCGATGCGATAACCGGACGGATGTTGATGAGCGCCTGCGGCGTAATCACGTTCGCATCCTGGATCGACATTCTCTCACGAACAACGCGTTCCATCCGGGACAAACCGATACGGAACTGATTTTGGAGCAATTCGCCCACAGAACGCAGACGACGGTTACCCAGGTGATCGATATCATCCGTATTGCCGATTCCATGCAGCAGGTTGATGAAGTAGCTGATGGAGGAAATGATATCCGCCTGCGTAATATGCTTCACGGATTTATCGATGTTTGCGTTCGCAATGACCTTCACGACTTTTCCGTCCTCGATCGGAGAGAATACGTCGATCGTTTGCAGCGGGATATCCTCGCTGTCCATCACGCCGCCGGCAACATGATAATTCTTGAAGCCTACGCTCTTCTCAAGGTAAGGCATAATCTCGTCCAAAAGACGACGGTCTACGGTTTGACCGGCTTCCGCAACGATCTCACCCGTATCCACGTCTATCAAACTTTCTGCCAAACGTTGATTAAAGAGACGGTTCTTAATATGAAGCTTCTTGTTGATCTTATAACGACCAACGTTAGCCAGATCATAACGCTTCGGATCGAAGAAACGAGCAACGAGAAGGCTCTTTGCATTCTCCAGTGTTGGCGGCTCGCCCGGGCGAAGGCGTTCATAGATTTCAATGAGCGCTTTTTCCGTGGAGTCCGTGTTGTCTTTATCCAGCGTATTTTGAATATATTCATCATTGCCCAGAAGATCCAAAATCTCGGCATCCGTGCCAAAACCAAGCGCACGTAAAAGCACCGTTACAGGGATTTTACGGGTGCGGTCGATCCGGACATAAATAATGTCCTTCGCGTCCATCTCCAGTTCCAGCCAAGCGCCGCGGTTAGGGATAACTGTTGCAGTGTACGTCGTCTTACCGTTTTTATCCACTTTCGTGCTGAAATAGACGCTGGGAGAGCGAACCAACTGGCTGACAATAACCCGTTCGGCACCATTGATAATGAATGTTCCGGTTTCCGTCATTAACGGGAAGTCTCCCATGAACACTTCCTGCTCCTTGACCTCTCCGGTCTCCTTGTTAATGAGCCGGACTTTCACGCGGAGCGGCGCCGCATAAGTAACGTCGCGTTCTTTCGCGTCATCGACGGTGTATTTCGGTTCTCCAAGGCTGTAGTCAATGAACTCTAGCACCAAATTGCCCGTGAAATCCTGAATCGGCGAGATGTCCTGAAACATTTCGCGGAGTCCTTCCTCCAAAAACCATTCATAAGATTTTTGTTGGATTTCAATCAGGTTCGGAACTTCGAGTACCTCGTTAATACGAGCATAACTTCGCCGAGTGCGTCGACCATATTGAACAAGATGTCCTGCCAACTTAAACTCACCCCTCATGTCTACTCACTTTAAAAATTTCATTGCGAACCTCTGTTTGTAACACTATAATGGAACATACAGAGGACACTCCCATAAATAGAGAAAAGCCCTTATCGAATACCTTTTCGAAAAAAGAGCAGCTTATCCATGGTTATGATAATCATCTCATATCCTGTAGATTTGCCCAAAATGTACATATTATACGTCAATATGACCGACTTTATGCGTATTTCCGCATAATAAGTCTTGACATTTCAGCCAACTAAAGACAAAGAGACCATCCTAATACTGACATTTTATAATAATACCATACCAGCATACCCAAGTCAACAGCCTAGTCGAACTATTCTAAGAAGATTTCGTCGCTTTGAATATTCGGTACCCTTTATCCTTCGTTACTTCCTCAACCTGTTCAAATAAACTCTCCAGCTTCGCTTTCGCCGAAGGTGCACCCTGCTTCTTCTGAATCACAACCCACAATTGTCCATTCTCGCGCAGATGTTTCCACGATTCCTCGAATATGGCATGCACTGTTTCTTTTCCCGCACGAATCGGCGGATTGGTGAGAACCACATCAAATTGCTGATCCTTCACCGCCTCAAACAAGTCGCTTTCTAAGATTGTAACGTTGATTATACCGTTGCGCTTCGCGTTCTCTTTGGCCAATTCGACAGCACGGCTATTGATGTCGATCATCGTCACATGGCCTTGTGCGGCGATTCTTGCCGCCGTTAGTCCGATCGGACCGTATCCGCATCCTACATCCAGCACCTGGGCATTCTGCCCGAAATCCATGGCGTCTATTAATACCTTGCTGCCATAATCCACGCCGCCCTTGGAGAACACGCCGGCGTCGCTGATCAAACTAAATGACTGCCCCCGAAGTTCCGTTTTTAACTCTTTACGATCATGAGCAATCTCCGGCTGATTTGAGTAATAATGTTGATTCGGCATCATTTCCTCCGTCTTGAATCAAATTCTGCCCGCCTAAGGATATCAGCCTTAAGCGCTCCATTATCCCAGTATAACCTTTCCTGCAGAGAATCAGTACGCGTTGAACCCCCGCCACAATAACAAACCCCTTGAACAAATATTCAAGGGGTTTGCTTCTTGCTGACATTCATCTAGAGAAGTAATTACTTCACTTCTACGGATGCGCCTGCTTCTTCCAATTTAGCTTTAACAGCTTCAGCTTCTTCTTTAGCTACTTTTTCTTTCAATGGTTTTGGAGCGTTGTCAACCAGTTCTTTTGCTTCTTTCAAGCCAAGACCTGTGATTTCGCGAACCACTTTGATTACGTTGATTTTGGACGCGCCTGCGCTAGTCAGGATTACGTCGAATTCGGATTGCTCTGCTTCAGCAGCTGCACCAGCGCCACCTACAACAGCTACTGGAGCTGCAGCAGTTACACCAAATTCTTCTTCGATTGCTTTTACGAGATCGTTCAGTTCCAGAACAGACATACCTTTAATTGCTTCCAAGATTTGCTCTTTGCTCATTTAAGTTGAACCTCCATTTATTATTAAGATTTGATAGTTGTTGTTACACAGCTTTAGCAAGACAAAGCTTATGCGCCTTGTTCTTCCTTCTCAGCAACAGCTTTAACTGCAAGCGCGAAGTTGCGCACTGGAGCTTGAAGCACGCTGAGGAGCATGGAGAGGAGACCTTCGCGGGACGGAAGTTCTGCCAGAGCTTTGATTTCGCTCTCTCCGATGACACGGCCTTCTACTACGCCGCCTTTCAATTTCAACGCGTCGTTTTTCTTAGCAAAATCGTTAAGGATTTTTGCTGGAGCGACAGCGTCATTGGTACCAAATGCAACAGCTGTCGGACCAGTCAAGACTTCGTCCAGATCACTCAGCTCTGCTGCCGCAGTTGCACGGCGAAGCAGCGTGTTTTTCAGTACTTGGAACTCGACGCCAGCTTCACGAAGCTGTTTACGAAGTTCAGTTACTTGCGCAACGTTCAGTCCGCGATAGTCAGCAACTACTGTCGATACGCTCTCGCGCAGCTTAGCAGCAACGACATCAACCGCTTCTTGTTTCGCTTGAATCACTTTTGCGTTTGCCAATGATTACACCTCCTGGTTGTATTAGTAGCGTAAGAGCACCAAGCTCTCCGCTCTTCCTACGGGCACTAAAAAAGCCTCCGTAGAATCACGAAGGCCTGATGAATCATCATTTGGCCGGTACAACCGGACAAATTGTTGACGTTCTATCATAACACCTCGGTAGGAAATTAAGCCTGCTTAGGGCACCTACTGTCTACGGTAAGCATATTCAACTTTAAGGGTCAGTCTCGAAGACTCACAACTGTTACATAATATCAAACCTCATTGACCAAAGTCAATGGTAATATTATCTGTAAACGGTTGTGTTCACGCGAGCGCTTGGTCCCATCGTCGAGGAAACAGCGATACCCTTCAGGTATACACCTTTAGCAGCAGCTGGTTTCGCACGATTCAATGCATCGATGAGAGCTTTGAGGTTCTCATTCAATTGAGCTGCATCGAAAGACACTTTGCCGATTGGCGCGTGAATTTGACCTGCTTTGTCCAGACGGTACTCGATTTTACCGGCTTTGATTTCTTGAACAGCCTTGGCAACATCGAATGTAACCGTACCAGCTTTAGGGTTAGGCATCAGGCCTTTACCACCGAGCAGACGGCCAAGTTTACCGACTTCACTCATCATATCAGGTGTAGCTACGCAGACATCGAACTCGAACCAGCCTTGTTGGATTTTGTTGATCATGTCCTGATCGCCAACAAAATCAGCGCCAGCCGCTTCAGCCTCTTTCGCTTTTTCACCTTTTGCAAATACCAGAACGCGTTGTGTTTTACCTGTGCCGTGTGGCAAGACAACAACACCACGAACAGCCTGGTCTTGTTTACGAGGGTCTACGCCCAAACGTACAGCCGCTTCAACAGTTTCGTCGAATTTGGCAGTTGCAGCCTTCTTCACAAGCTCTACAGCTTCCAAAGGCTCATAAGTTGCTTCGCTGTCAATCAGCTTGGCAGCTTCAACGTATTTCTTACCGTGTTTAGCCATGTTTGTTTTCCTCCTTTGTGGTGTTAGCGGAAATTCCTCCCACATAATCCGGACCTCGTCCGGTTTCAACCGAAAGACGATTAGTCTTCGATTGTGATACCCATACTACGGGCAGTACCTTCTACCATCTTCATTGCAGCTTCAACAGATGCAGCGTTCAGGTCAGGCATTTTTTGCTCAGCGATTTGACGAACAGCGTCACGCTTAACGGTAGCCACTTTCTTCTTGTTAGGCTCGCCGGATCCTTTTTCGATCTTAGCAGCCACACGAAGCAGAACAGCAGCCGGTGGAGTTTTCGTGATGAACGTAAAGGAACGATCTTCAAACACCGAAATTTCAACCGGAATGATCAGACCAGCTTGATCAGCAGTACGCGCGTTGAATTCTTTACAGAATGCCATGATGTTGACACCCGCTTGACCCAATGCAGGACCTACTGGAGGAGCCGGATTCGCTTTACCTGCAGGAATTTGCAGTTTCACAATCTTGATAACTTTTTTAGCCATGGTTGACACCTCCTTGCATCAATAGTGGTAGACGGACGCGTATTTACGCCCTCCCACAAGAAACCTGAAATCAGATCTTCTCCACTTGAGTATAATCCAACTCCAGCGGGGTTTCCCGTCCAAACATGTTGACGTGAACTTTCAACTTGCTCTTTTCAGCCAAAATCTCTTCCACGGAGCCCACAAAATTCGCAAAAGGACCAACCTTGATACGAACGGATTCCTTGATGTCGAATTCGATCTTCGGTTTCGGCTCTTCCATGCCCATATGCTTCAGAATCTGTTCCACTTCTTCCGGAAGCAAAGGCGTCGGTTTAGAACCGGACCCTGTCGAACCAACAAAACCGGTCACTCCTGGCGTATTGCGGACAACATACCAAGAATCATCGGTCTGAATCATTTCGACCAAGACATATCCCGGGTAAACTTTACGCATGACGGTTTTTTTCTTGCCGTCTTTGTTTACGATTTCTTCTTCCATCGGAACAAGAACGCGGAATATTTTGTCCTCCATGCCCATGGACTCGACACGTTTTTCCAAATTGGCTTTGACTTTATTCTCATACCCAGAATAGGTATGAACTACGTACCATCTTTTTTCCATATCAAGCCACCTGGGACCCTTCTAAATTATCGCTTCGATCACAGCGGAAATACCGATGTCTACAACCCAAAAATAAATCGTGACAAACACAATGGTGCCTAGAACAATGAGAGTATAGTTCGTCAGTTCTTTACGATTGGGCCAGCGAACTTTTTTAAGTTCCGCCCAGCTTTCAGAGAAAAAGGAAAACAGAGACTTGAAACCACGTTTCACGCCGACTACACCTCCAAAAGAAAACTATCTGGTTTCGCGATGAGGAGTTTGCTCGTTACAGAACTTGCAAAATTTCTTCATCTCCATGCGGTCGGGGTGATTTCGCTTGTTTTTGGTGGTTGTGTAGTTTCTTTGTTTGCAGCTTGTACAAGCCAAAGTGATAATTACCCGCATGATGTGCACCTCCCGAAGACGTCCTTCTTTGTCAGAAGAATCGATATTGATCCTAGTAGAAACAACCTTGTTCTCATCGAAACCCGGTTATTTCTGCGAGATGAATAAAACCGTTGTTCCAAAAGCTGTAACAACGATCCATTCATAAAACACGCGAATTTAGGCCTACCTAAAACACTTTATCACAAGGATAGCGCCATTTCAAGCCTTTTTCTCTCTGATTGCGGGCTGCAATAAATGCCATTGCCAGCTAAACCAGGGAATAAGTCCCCGGCTTATTGTACACCTTCCGCTGTAAAAAACTGTGGCGTTTCACAGTCTTTGTCCATCTTGCATAGCATTTAGCCTATATCCAGTATGTTCAATCTTCCAACAGATGAAACACCGAATATTACACATTATGCGAAAATGGACATCTCTGAATTGCGTCCTATCACGTCTGCCGACAAAAGATCACGGAGGTAAAGCATGCAAAGATCCTTCACCCGCCATCCCGAAATACGATGCTGCAATTAAAAAAAGGCTCTGATTGAGCCTTCTGCTTCTTGTCCGACATTTGCTTTAATTATCCCTGACCTCCAGATAACGCTCAAGCTTTCGCTTTACCCGCTGGAGGGCATTGTCAATCGATTTCACGTGACGCCTCAAATCTACCGCAATCTCTTGATAGGAACGACCGTCCAAATAAAGCATCAAGACTTTCCGTTCCAGATCGCTTAAGATCTCTGACATCTTGTCTTCCAGGCCGACAAACTCCTCTTGATTGATGATCAGTTCCTCCGGATCGCTTACCGCTGTACCACAAATGACATCCAGCAGCGTACGGTCCGAGTCCTCGTCATAAATCGGCTTGTCCAAAGAGACATACGAATTGAGCGGAATATGCTTCTGTCTCGTAGCGGTCTTGATCGCCGTAATGATCTGCCTGGTAATGCAGAGCTCGGCAAAGGCCTTGAACGAGGACAGCTTATCCCCTTTAAAATCACGAATTGCCTTGTACAGCCCGATCATGCCTTCCTGGACGATATCCTCCCGGTCGGCGCCAATTAGAAAATAGGAACGGGCTTTAGCACGTACAAAATTCCGGTACTTATTGATCAAATACTCCAGCGCCCCGCTATCACCCTCGCGGACCGCCTCGACAATGTCTTCATCGCTTATCACATCATACCCTGACAACATGACTTCCTTGAGGTCCACACTCAATAGAATCCCTCCGGCCCGGAACGCACGGTAGCCCGTCACTCGCTTGAAATATATGACAAGTATATATGATGTCTACTAGACCGTCAACCACGTTCTACCTAAATAGACCGATAATAACATTTAATGTAAACTATTTCGTAGATTCATATATTGTTTCATTTTCCAAATGAGCCGACCTTTCGTCCCTCATGGTGTAAAACTGTGTTACTCCCTTCGCCAGCGCTCGAACGCCTGTCTCACATCCGGCGGCAGCTTCCCGTCAAGGGTATTTCTGCTCTTGGTATGCTCTTTTGTAATCTTCTGCTTCACTTCGCGCTCGCTCTGCTCGACCTCGCTCAGCAATTCCCTGGCGGACAGCCGGAGTGCTCCTCTAGCAAAAATGACGTGCTGCTCGATTAAATCGCTGGTCGCCACATAAATTTTACGCCGTCGATGGCTAAACTCGCCGACAAGCCGCTCAATGCACTCATCGGCGGTTTCCTTCTCTTTCGTAAAAAACACCTGCACCTTGCCTTGCGTGTAGGATTTCCCCAAGCCCGGGACCCGGTACGCGTCAAAAATCACCACGACTCTGAGGCCTGAATACGCTTGGTAATCCGCTAATTTCTCAAGCAGCAAGTCCCGCGCTTCGTGCATGCTGCTGTTGGCAAGCTTCGCAAGATGCGGCCAGCCGCCGATCATGTTATAACCGTCGACCAGCAGCACATCCCGCCAATCGGCCATCATCGCTAACCTTGCAGGCGGCGACGGCGAAGCACTTCGTACATGACGACGCCTGCGGCAACCGAGGCGTTAAGCGAATTGATTTTTCCGGTCATCGGCAGTTTCACAAGCACATCGCATTTCTCGCGGATCAGACGCCCCATCCCTTTATTCTCATTGCCGATAACGATGGCGACCGGCCCGTCAAAAACCTCGGTATCATACAATTCCTGAACGGCATCGACCACGGTTCCGACAACCCACACGCCCATTTCCTTCAGTTGATCGATCGTTTGGCCCAGATTAGTCACTCTGGCTACAGGCACATACTCCACCGCGCCGGCCGATGTTTTGGATACCGTTGCCGTTATCTGCGCGGATCTGCGCTTAGGCAATATGACGCCGTGAGCGCCCGTGCAGTCTGCCGTTCGGAGAATCGATCCGAGATTGTGCGGATCCTCGATCTCGTCCAGAAGCAGCAGGAAAGGCGGCTCGCCTTTTTCCTCCGCGGCCTTCAGCAGATCGTCCACTTCCACATAAGCGTAGGGTGCCGCCTGGGCAACCACGCCTTGATGCTGGACTCCGGGAACCATCTGATCCAGCTTCCGTTTGTCCACATGCTGAATGACGATGCCCAGCTTCTTCGCTTCCGCGATGATCGGCAGGGTCAGATGCTTTTGCGCGTTTTCGGCAATCCATATTTTGTTGATCGTGCGTCCGGATTTGAGCGCTTCCGTAACGGAGTGCTTACCGGCTACTACTTCCTCTTCTTGCATCATGTAGGTCTCCTCCTGCATATCAGCCGGCGTCCCCCGTTTGGGAGATACCGGCTGTATCGTTTCAATGTTGATGCCTATATTGCCACACGGTCTATTTAACGGACCCTTCGATAAACTCGATGCTCTTTCCGATGAGTTCACGGAGACGGTCCTGCTCTCCCGCATAATATAAATACCCAACCAGCGTCTCGAATGCCGTTGCATGCCGATATTCCAGCACGTCGGCATTCTTCGGTATGCTGCCTGATTTGGCATTGCGCCCCTGACGCACCACATCGCGCTCTACCTCCGTCAGCTCCGGATCCAGAAAAGCCAATATCCGGCTCTGCGCCTTCGCCGACACGAAGCTCGTAGCCGAACGGTGCAAGTGATGGGGACGGAGATTAGCCCGTGATATCAAGAACTGCCTCACCGCCACCTCGTAAATGGCATCCCCGATGTAAGCGAGCACGATGGGCGGAATTAAACGGGCCGGCTTCGACGGCGGAAAATCAAACCAGCCTACTGCAGGATCCTGATGCTTATCCCCGCTCATTTACGCCGCCAGCGCATGCCCTGCGCCGTATCCTCCAATACGATGCCTTCGTCCGCCAGCTTGTCGCGGATTTCGTCCGCTCGGGCCCAGTTTTTATTCTTGCGGGCTTCGACACGTTCGGCAATCAGCGCTTCGATTTCCTCATCCAGCAATTCATCCGGACCTGTGTTCACGATGCGGAGCACGCCGTTCATTTCGTTGAAAGCCCGCAGCACTTCATGCAGGTCCGCGGCAGGAATCGATGCTTCCTTCAGCAGCTGATTCGCCTCGCTGGCCCATTGGAACATCGCGGTGATGGCGTCCGGCGTGTTGAAGTCGTCCTGCATTTTCTCGTGAAATTCGACAAGCACGGCCGATATTTTGTCGGCTACGTCCTGGCTGACTTGATCGTCCTTGGAACCAATCGCCGTGCCCAATCGATGTTCGACGTTTGCCGCCGCATTCGCGAGGCGTTCCACGCTGTTCTGTGCCTGTTCCATCACCTCGTCGCTGTAATTCAGCGGGTTGCGGTAGTGGGTGGACAACATGAAATAGCGCACGGCTTCTTTCGTATATTGTTCGCGAAGTTCCTTAACCAATACGCCGTTGCCCAGCGATTTCGACATTTTCTCGTTGTTGATGCGGATATATCCATTATGCATCCAATAGTTCGCGAGCGGTTTGCCCGTCAATGCCTCGGACTGCGCCACTTCGCATTCATGGTGCGGGAACTGCAGATCCTGGCCGCCTCCGTGGATATCCAAGGTATCCCCGAGATAGCGGCGAGCCATGGCGGAGCACTCGATATGCCAGCCCGGGCGGCCGTCGCCCCATGGACTGCTCCAGTAGATCTCTCCCGGCTTCGCGGCTTTCCACAGCACGAAGTCCTCCGGATTTTCCTTTCGTTTATCCACTTCGATCCGGATCCCGAACTGCAGCTCATCGAGGTTCTGCTGGGACAGCTTGCCGTAATCGTCGAACTTGCGGGTCCGGTAGAATACGTCTCCGCCGTTCTCATAAGCAAAGTCGCGATCCATGAGCTCCTGGATGAATTCGATGATGCTCTCCATATTGTCCGTTACCCGCGGATTCAATGTCGCTCTTGGTATGCCGAGACCGTCCAAATCCTCGTAATAGGCGTTGATGAACTTCTCCGCAACCTCCGGAACGGTCGTCCCGGTTTGCTCCGCTTTCCGAATCATTTTGTCATCCACATCCGTGAAGTTCACTACATAATTCACGTCGTTGCCCTGATTCTCGAAGTACGCTCGAACCACGTCGAAAAAAATCATTGGCCGGGCATTGCCGATATGGATGTAGTCGTACACGGTAGGACCGCATACGTAGATCTTTACCTTTCCGGGTTCCTGGGCAACAAACGTTTCTTTCATGCGGGTTAGCGTGTTATAGATTTGCAGTGCCATATTGTATCATCTCAATCCTTTCGTTCCATCGCTTATTGTCTCTTACTTCAAGCCTGCGTAACGCATTGATTCATGTTGAAGATGATGTATCGAAATTGCTATATGAAGTCAGGCTATGCATCGTCCAAGGCATCCAGGGTTACGGGAGTTCTTCTATTCTTCCTTGGCCGAAGACACGACAGCCTCGGAAACCATCGCTTGATGCCGGCTTCCCTTGCTCTCATTCAGCTCCGCCCGGAGCTGATCGATCTCCTTCTGCATCGAACGGAGCGTATCCACAATCGGATCGGGCAGGTTGGTGTGATCCAGCCGGTCGCGCACCCGCTCCCCGTTCTGTTTCACGACTTTGCCGGGATTGCCGACAACGGTGCTGTTCGGGGGTACGGGCCTTAATACGACCGCGTTGGATCCGATGTTACAGTTATCCCCAATCGTAAAAGAACCTAGCACTTTCGCTCCCGATCCGATGACCACGTTGTTGCCGATCGTCGGATGCCGCTTGCCTTTTTCCTTGCCGGTTCCGCCAAGGGTCACCCCCTGGTAGATCACCACGTCGTCTCCGATCTCGCAGGTCTCTCCAATGACAACCCCCATGCCATGGTCGATGAACAGCCGACTACCGATACGGGCGCCCGGATGAATCTCGATGCCTGTCATGAACCGGCTGATCTGAGATATGATCCGTGCCAGCGTATACCACCGCCGCTTAAATAAGGCATGAGCCACCCGGTGCGCCCACAGGGCGTGAAGTCCCGAGTAGGTGAATACCACTTCAAAAAGTCCCCGGGCGGCCGGGTCATTCTCGAACACTGTCCGAATATCCGATTTCATCTGTTTAAACATGAACGCTCCCTCTTTCCCCTCTTCCAATCGCGCATGCAACTTGCTATCCATCGTTATTCCTGTAATAAAAAACGCCCCTGCAGCTTATCGCTGCAGAGGCGCTAGACCGCGGTTCCACTCTGCTTCGAACCGGCACAAGACTCCTCCCTTCGTCAGGGACGGATTCTACCGATTCTCTTCATGTCATTAACGGCAGACGACCGGCATGATCTAACGATTGCGTTCGCTTCAACCATGCAGCTCACAGGTGCATTTCCGCTGCAGGCGACGGGACAACTCTCAGCCGGCAAATTCAAGTGGTTCTTGTCTTCTGCCGATTGTCCTCTCTGGAACGTGCCTGTTTTACGCGTACTTCTCCTGATCGTAGCTTTTAAAACGTTTATATTTGTTGATCCAGACTTCATAAATGACCGCGTGGCTCACTAGAGACGCTGCGCTGACGGCTTGTGCTTCCGATCGCTGTTGCCTTCCGATTTCTTTAACGATATTGCTTAGGTTGAAATCGGAAGACAAAGGCGAACGCTTCGCTTCTCCAGCACAATTCCGTCCTTTCCGCTACTTCCCTGTATGAGTAAATGCACCATTTAATAAAACCCTAAAATCAAAGATATTTCACTTCTAGTTTGGTGTAATTATAACTGATGATATACGGGCTGACAAGGAACGTTTATTGCGGATGCCGCCCAACTTATGCGCCTTTGATCTGGGAACGCAAACGGTCAAGCACGCGGTCCCTGCCAAGCAGCCAGATCGTCTGGTTCAAGTCGCGGCCATGGGTTTGTCCCGTCAAGGCTACGCGGATCGGCATGAAGAGCTGTTTGCCCTTAAACCCGGTCTCCTTCTGGACTTCCTTGATCATGGCGGCGATCTTCTGCGCGTTAAACTCATCGGACTGTTCGATCTTCGCCAGGAATGCGGACAGTACGGCAGGCACCTGCTCGCCGCCCATCACTTCGATCCCCTCGGCATCCAGCTCCAGGTGCGTGCGGAAGAACACTTCCGACAGATCCACGATATCCGAAGCCGCCGTCATCTGCTCCTGATAGAGCGCCACGAGCGCACGTGCCCATTCCTCCTGCTCGGCCGTAAGCTTGGACGGCAAACGGCTGGCTTTCTGCAAATGCGGAATGGCCAAATCGGCGATCCGGTCCGGATCCGCGTTCTTAATGTACGTGTTGTTCATATGAGCCAGCTTGTTCGTGTCGAATACCGCAGGGCTCTTGGACAAGCGATGCTCATCGAAGATCGAGATCAGCTGCTCTTGGGAGAACACTTCCTCCTCCCCTTCCGGAGACCAGCCCAGCAGCGAGATGAAGTTGAACAGCGCTTCAGGCAAATAACCAAGCTGGTCATACTGCTCGATGAACTGGATGATCGATTCGTTGCGCTTGCTCAGCTTCTTGTGATCCTCGCCCACGATCAGGGTCATATGCCCGAACTGAGGGGGCTCCCACCCGAAGGCTTCATAGATCATCAGCTGACGCGGCGTATTGGAGATATGATCCTCCCCGCGCAGCACATGGCTGATCTTCATGAGATGATCATCCAAAGCTACCGCGAAATTGTAGGTAGGAATGCCGTCTTTTTTGACGATGACGAAGTCGCCCGTCTCTTTGCTGTTAAACGAAATCGTGCCCTTCACCATATCGTCGAACGTGTAGACGCGGTCTTCCGGCACGCGGAAGCGGATGCTCGCCACGCGGCCTTCAGCCTCAAGCGCCTGGCGCTGCTCTTCGGTCAAATCGCGATGCTTCTCGGAATAACGCGGCGTTTCGCCCCGAGCCATCTGCTCTTCCCGCTCCTGCTCCAGCTCTTCCTCTGTGCAGTAGCAGCGGTAAGCCAGCCCGCGATCCAGAAGGTCCTGCCAATATTCTTTATAAATATCAAGACGCTCGGTCTGGCGATAAGGTCCGTACTCGCCCCCAACATCTACGCTCTCATCCCAATCCATGCCCAGCCACTTCAAGTACTTCAACTGGCTCTGCTCGCCGCCCTCCACGTTGCGTTTCACATCCGTATCCTCGATACGGATAATGAATTTCCCGTTGTTCTTGCGGGCGAATAAATAATTGAATAATGCCGTTCTGGCATTGCCGATATGTAAATGTCCCGTTGGACTCGGTGCATAGCGCACGCGGACTTCTCCGGTCATTGTAACCCCTCCGCTTCCCTATTCTACAAAGTTTCCCCGTTCAAAAACTCCCTTTTTGAACGCATACTTCAAGATGATAGCACACCTTTTACAAGGCAGACAACCGACTGCGCGGCGATTCCTTCGCCCCTGCCGGTAAACCCGAGCTGCTCGGTGGTGGTCGCCTTCACGTTCACCTGATCCACCTCGGCATCCAGCGCTTTGGCGATCACTTCGGCCATTTGCGGAATGTATGGCGCCATCTTCGGCTTCTGGGCAATAATCGTGGAATCGATGTTACCCAGTCTATACCCGCGTTCTTTCGCCATAACCCATACCTGTTCCAAAAGCTTCAGGCTGTCGGCGTCTTTAAAGGCAGGATCGTTATCGGGAAAATGGCGTCCGATGTCGCCAAGCCCCAGCGCCCCCAGGATCGCGTCCGTTACGGCGTGCAGCAGCACGTCGGCGTCGGAGTGCCCAAGCAGACCTTTGTCATGCGGAATCGTGACGCCTCCGATGATGCACGGCCTTCCTTCTACGAGCTGATGTACGTCAAACCCTTGTCCTACTCGAATCATTCCATGTCCTCTCCCTTACGTTTCTGTAAAAAAGCCGCATATTCCAGATCCTCCGGCGTGGTGATTTTGATGTTGCTGTATTTCCCCTCCACCACGGTGACCGGATGCCCTGCCCGCTCCATCAGCATGGCGTCGTCGGTGCCGGCAAATCCCTCCTTCGCCGCAGCTTCATGCGCGGACAGCAGGTCGGAAAGACGAAAAGCCTGTGGGGTCTGGACGGCCCACAGACTTTGACGGTCGGGGGTACCTGTAATCAGCCCCTTACCGTTCACCTGCTTAATCGTATCCTTCACGGGAACCCCGAGTACCGAGGCGCCTTCGCGGATCGCCGCATCGCGGCAGGCTTCAATTTCCTCTTGCGTTACGAACGGCCTTACGCCGTCATGTATCATTACCCATTCTGAAGAGATTTGCTTGATGCCTTGATATACGGACTGTTGTCTCTCGCTTCCGCCAGGGATTACGGTCGATACCTTATCCAAACCGTATTCCTGCACCCAGGACTGACAGCGAGGAACATCCTCCATCCCCGTTACAAGCACAATTTCCTGCAGCCATGGTATCCGGCTGAATGCTTCAAGCGTATGAACGATAATGGGCTTACCGTCCAGAACCAAGTACTGCTTGCTCTCCCGGGTGCCCATCCTCGTTCCTTTTCCCGCCGCTACGATGACGGCGCCGAAGTTACTCATCACACACCAAACTCCTGTCTCACCCAAACGCCACAAACGGACGAATACCGGATATGTATATCCCCATCATACCCCTTTACTGGGCTTTTTCCAACAGTTTTGGTTTCGCGAAGATCATCCGGCCCGCCGAGGTTTGCAGTACACTGGTAACCAGCACCTCCATCATTGTGCCGATATACTCGCGTCCGCCCTCCACTACGATCATCGTGCCGTCATCCAGATATGCGACGCCCTGACCATGCTCTTTGCCGTCCTTGATTATCTGCACCAGAATTTCTTCCCCTGGCAGAACCACCGGCTTCACCGCGTTGGCCAGGTCGTTAATGTTCAACACCGACACGCCTTGCAGCTCGCAAACCTTGTTCAAGTTGAAATCATTCGTGACCACTTTACCTTGAAGCACTTTGGCGAGTTTCACCAGCTTGCTGTCCACTTCGGATATCTCCTCAAAGTCGCCTTCGTAGATAAGCACCTTTACATCCAGTTCCTTCTGGATTTTGTTCAAGATATCAAGCCCGCGCCGGCCGCGATTTCGCTTTAGAAGATCCGAGGAATCCGCAATATGCTGAAGCTCCTCCAGGACGAATTCGGGAATGACAATCGTTCCTTCAATAAATCCGGTTTTGCAAATATCTGCGATCCTGCCATCAATAATGACGCTTGTATCCAGAATTTTATGTTCCTCCACGCGCCGACCTTCCGGTTCGGCGGTTTGGCTCCACTTCCCCGACATCCATAGGGAAGCCAGTTCATCCTTCTTCTCCAATCCAATGCGTAAACCGATGTAACCGCCGAGCAGTGTGATGCCGACCTGCAGCAGCTGCCCTGCTTGTCCGAGCAAGGATAATCCCGGAGAGAGCAATAAAGACAGCAGCAAACCGCTTAACAATCCCGCCGTTCCCGCGGCCAGCTCATTCATCGGGATCCGGGAGAACGAAGAGATCAGGCTGTGCAGCCATCTCGTTACCCGATCCGCCGACAGCACGCCGATCATGCCAAACAATAATCCTCCAAGCACCGCGAAGGCTCCGCTTCCCGCTGCAAATATTCCTTGTCCAAACATAGGCGAGAGCCCTGAGAAAGACCGTTCCATTGTATGATATAACGTATACCCGCCCCATGCTCCGCATAATACCGTAAATGCTAAGATAGCTTTTTTTAACATGAGCTTCCGCACACCTCCTTTGTATACCTGATAATCTTGGCTTCTATTTCCAGTATGGTCCAATTTGCAAAGTCGTAATCGTGCCGATTGAAGTTTTTCTAATAAAGTTTCCGGATGCGATGACCTGCCTGTTTTTACCTACACCCATCAGGCTTTGACGTGTACTGACATCGACCTCACAACTGGAATTGACCACCTTTACACGCCTGAAACTGGTTGAAATCGGCTGAAGTAGTGGAATATAATGAACTCAATTCATAATATCGAGGTGGATGTATAAATGAGCGCTCCTAGTTTACAGGCTTTTCAGGACCAAGTTTCCGAATTGTTGCTCCGTCACCGCAGTCTCTTGGATGTTCTGTCTAAAAATGGTCAAAGCAACGCTTCAGTCAACCGGGCCGTCACCAAGGCCATCACAGAATGCGGATGCATCGAGCTCCACGCCACGAAGCAAACCTTCGATATCGGCGCTGATCTCGAATCAGCCCGGGAATTGGCAGGCACGCACGTCGAAGGCCATCTGTGCGAGAATTGCCGAGAAGCGGTAAGCACCGAGCTTGGCCGAAACCTATTTTATATGTCTGCCCTTGCGAATCTTCTGGACATTCAACTGGATGAGGTTGTTGTTAAGGAGTCGCAGAAATGCTCCACATTGGGTCTCTTCAACCTGTCGTAAAGCCGCTTACATACCAAGACGGACCGTAACGGCAAGGTGCTCCATGCATACAAAAAAAAAGCATTTATCTCGCTGCTCCTGGCAGGGAAATAAATGCTTTTTATTTGGATATATATCCTTGCATCCGTTTATCGGTCCGAAGACTGATAGGCTTCATCGGAATTGCGGTCATCTTTTTTGCGACGGCTTTTACGGTTAAGCCTGCGGAAATTCTGCTTCAAGCCGTAACCAGCATACAACACCAAAGGCACGAAGATCAGCATGGAAGTCTGCTCCGGAAAGAACACGGCTACCATCACGGCGCCAATGATGACCAAAGGCGTAAATTTAATCGCGGTTTTCGGAATGCCGATCTTTTTGAAATTCGGGTACTTGACTGAGCTAACCATAAGGTAAGAAAGCAATAATACGGCAAAAATCATATAAGGTGCTGTAATCTCTTCATGGAACAACGCCAGGGTGGCCAGCACGCCTCCCGCTGCGGGGATCGGCAGGCCGATAAAATATCCCGGGATGCCCGCACGAACATTGAATCTTGCAAGCCGCAGTGCGCCGCACATCGGAAATATGGCGGTCACCGTCCAAGCCAGTGCGGTATTGATATCCGTAAACGCTACGGTATACATAATAAGTGCCGGTGCTACGCCAAATGAAATCACATCAGACAAGGAGTCAAGTTCCTTGCCGAATTCGCTTTGGGCATTCAAGGCCCGAGCTACCCGACCATCCAGTCCGTCAAGGAGCATGGCAATGATAATCATAATGGCAGCCATACTCGTTCGACCTTCCGTCGCCAAGATGATACCAATCATTCCGAGAAACAGATTACCTAAAGTAAACATGTTCGGAATTGATTTCGTCATTTTTATATTCACCTCGTTCATGTACGTTCGAACATCGATTGTAGGGCTTTTAGATTTGTCTGTCAATGAATACTTGTTCCTGCAAGCGTTTCAAGCCTTCTTTGATGGTGCGTGCCCGAACCTCGCCGATCCCGTCTACTTCATCCAGCTCATGGATGGAAGCGGTCATAATGCTGGATAAGTCATGGAACTGGTCCACCAGGTTGCGGATGATCACATTCGGAAGACGCGGAATTTTGTTCAAAATCCGGTAACCGCGCGGCAGTATTTCTTCCTCCGAAGCAGCGGCGGAAGCCGGGTATCCAAGAAGCCGTACGATATGATGAATGTCCAGCAGTTCCTCATCCGTTGAACGCTTGAGCGCGAGAATGATCTCGCGGACCTTCTCCTCGCTGTACTCCCGGGCATAGTCTGCATACAGCAGCCAAGCCTCCTCCTCCATATTGCTCACAAGCTCATCCATCTGCATGCTGATCAGTCGGCCTTCGTTGCCGAGTTCGTTGATATAGCGCTTGATCTCCTTCTTGATGCGGAGCACCATCTCCACCCGCTGTATGACGTTAACGACTTCCGGGATGGTGACCAGCTCTTCGAATTCGGATGCCGAGAGGTTGGTCAGCGATTGGTTAAGCACCACGCGGTATCGCTCCAGCGTCTGTATGGCCTGATTCGCCTTGGTTAATATGACGCCGATTTCCTTCAATGCATACCTCAGCGAGCCTTGGTACAGCGTAATAATGTTGCGGCGCTGCGAGATGGACACAACCAGCTTGCCCGTCTGCTTCGCCACCCGCTCCGCCGTTCTGTGCCGTATCCCTGTCTCGATGGAAGAGATCGAGGAATCCGGGATCAGCTGGGTATTCGCATATAAGATTCGTTTTAAGTCTTCACTCAAGATGATGGCGCCGTCCATCTTAGCGAGCTCGTATAAATAGTTTGGCGAAAAATCGCAGTTAATGGAGAAGCCGCCGTCGACAACTTCCATTACCTCCGGGCTGTAGCCTACAACGATCAGGGCGCCCGTCTTCGCCCGCAGCACGTTCTCCAGTCCGTCGCGAAACGGCGTTCCCGGTGCTACCAGCTTTAGCAAATCATTCATTTTGTCCAGTTGGCTCGTTTCTTTCACCTTCGTATGCCCCCTAATCTAACGCAACCGCTAATGCATCTGCAACGGTGTTGACTCCGATAATTTGTATTCCTTTCGGATGCTTCCATCCCTTCAAACTCTTCTCCGGCATGAGAACGCGCTTAAAACCCAGCTTCTCGGCTTCTCTTACCCTCTGCTCCGCTCTTGAAACGGCGCGAACCTCGCCGGTCAATCCCACCTCGCCAAAAATAACGTCGTACGGCTTGGTCGGTATGTCGCGGAAGCTGGATGCGATGCTAACCGCTATGGCCAGATCCACCGCAGGTTCATCGAGCTTCACGCCGCCCGCTACGTTCAGGTAGGCGTCTTGAGTTTGCAGGTACATCCCCATCCGTTTCTCCAGCACGGCAATGATCAGGTTCATGCGGTGATGGTCCACTCCTGTGCCCATCCGGCGCGGTGACGGGAAGTGCGTCGTGGAGATGAGCGCCTGCAGCTCTACCAGAACCGGGCGTGTACCCTCCATGCTTGCAACTACGGTCGAACCCGCTACGCCCAAAGGCCGTTCGGATAAAAAGAGCTCCGATGGATTCCCGACTTCCCGAAGCCCATCCTCACCCATCTCAAAAATGCCAATCTCATTGGTCGAACCGAAACGATTCTTCACCGCGCGAAGCAAGCGGTAAGTATGATGACGCTCTCCTTCAAAATAAAGCACACAATCCACCATGTGCTCCAGCATCCTTGGACCTGCGATGGCGCCTTCCTTTGTCACATGTCCGACAAGGACGGTCGCAATGCCCTTCACCTTCGCCAGCCGCATGAAGCGGGCTGTGCATTCCCGAACCTGGGATACGCTGCCCGGCGCGCTGGTTACCTCAGGCAAGTACACCGTCTGGATGGAGTCAATGACAACGAAGCCAGGCTGTACGTTCTCAATGGCTTCCTCGATCGATTCCAGATTGGTTTCGCAGAGGACAAACAGCTCCGGGGATAGCGCCCCGAGCCGGTCAGCGCGCAGTTTGGTCTGGCGCACGGATTCCTCACCGGAAATGTACAGAACGCGAATGCCGTTCTGGGCTAGTCGGTTGGAGGCTTGAAGCAGGAGCGTGGATTTGCCAATGCCGGGATCGCCGCCGACTAGCACGAGCGAGCCCGGGACCAGCCCGCCCCCGAGCACCCGGTTCAATTCCGCAATGCCCGTCTGGATTCTGGGTTCTTTACCGCTTTCTATATTTATGATCGAAAGGGGTTTTTCTTTACTATGAAAAAGAGGGGAATTCATCCCCTGGGTCTTGATTACCGTCTCGGTCTCCTCTACCATGGAATTCCATGATTGGCAGCCCGGACATTTTCCGAACCATTTGGGCGCTTCATAGCCGCATTCGGTACAGAAAAATTTCGTCTTAGTTTTTGCCATGTGAGTCTCCTTTATGTCGCGCATCATTTGTCGGATTCCGTAAAACCCTGCAAATTCAGGCATTACTCAAAGTTTACCATTTCTTATAATTCAACGTAAAGGTTAATTGGAAACTTTACGCGGGATGAAATGGATTTGTTTCAAATTTGAAGGAGCAGGGGGTGAACATGCGTTAATTGCTGCTGAAAAACCGCGTCCGCTTTGCTGCCGGATCGTTCTTACGATCGCTGATAAAACCAGGAAACTGGAATCGAAATCAAAGTGGTTTCCCAATCAAAAAACCCCGCCGGATTTGACTCCAGCGGGGTGATTTATTTATCTTATTCCGTTTCGGCCGAGGCGGCCGTTACACCTTCACTCTTGTTCACAACCAGTTCGCCGTTCGCTTCATCGATGACAAGCGAGTCGCCCTTGGCCACATTGCCTTTCAGCAGCTCCTCGGAAAGTCGATCCTCGATGTGCTTCTGGATAGCCCGGCGCAGCGGACGGGCACCGAAGGCCGGATCGTATCCTTCCTTCGCTATGAAGGCCTTCGCCTTGTCCGTGAGTTCGAAATGCACCTCGAATTCTTTCAGGCGCTTACGCAGCTCGTCGGACATCAGCGTCACGATCTCGGCAATGTGTTTCTCTTCCAGAGAGTGGAACACGATGATCTCGTCGATCCGGTTCAAGAACTCCGGACGGAAGCTCTTTTTGAGCTCATCCATCACTTTGCCTTTCATGTTGTTATAATCGCGGCCTGCATCCGTCACGGCGGTAAATCCAAGCGTGGAGTTCTTCTTGATCGCTTCCGCCCCGACGTTGGAAGTCAGGATGATCAGGGTATTCCGGAAATCCACCACCCGGCCCTTCGAATCGGTCAGGCGTCCGTCTTCCAGCACTTGAAGCAGGATATTGAATACTTCAGGATGCGCCTTCTCGATTTCATCGAGAAGGACAACGGAATACGGCTTGCGGCGCACTTTCTCGGTCAGCTGACCGCCTTCCTCGTAGCCGACATATCCCGGAGGCGCTCCGACGAGACGCGACGTGGAATGCTTCTCCATGTACTCGGACATGTCGATTCGCACGACCGCATTCTCATCTCCGAACATGGCCTCGGCAAGAGCTCGTGCCAGCTCGGTTTTACCTACCCCGGTAGGACCCAGGAAGATGAAGGAGCCCATTGGGCGCTTCGGATCCTTCAGTCCCGCGCGTGCCCGGCGAACCGCACGGCTGACGGCTTTGACGGCTTCCTCTTGGCCGATTACGCGGCTGTGAAGAATTTCTTCCAGATTCAGAAGACGCTCGGTCTCTTCTTCCTTCAGTTTATTGACGGGAATACCGGTCCAGTTGGCGACAACGTCGGCGATGTCCTCCGGCGTTACCTCGGAATCGGTACGTCCTTGTTTTTCTTTCCATTGATTCTTCGTGACTTCGAGCTCTTCGCGAAGCTTCTGCTCCGTATCGCGCAGCGCTGCCGCTTTCTCGAATTCCTGGCTTTGGACGGCCGCGTCTTTCTCCTTGCGGATGTCCTCCAGGTGCGCTTCCTGATCTTTCAGATTTGGCGGTATGGTATACGTATGAAGACGAACTTTCGAACCGGCCTCGTCAATCAGGTCAATCGCTTTATCCGGCAGGAAGCGGTCCGTAATGTAGCGGTCGGACAATTTCACGGCCTGTTCAATCGCTTCGTCAGTAATTTTCACGCGGTGATGCGCTTCGTAACGGTCACGCAGTCCATACAGGATCTGAATGGCTTCTTCCGGCGACGGTTGATCCACCGTGATCGGTTGGAAGCGGCGCTCAAGTGCAGCGTCTTTTTCAATGTATTTGCGGTATTCGTCCAACGTGGTAGCCCCGATGCACTGAAGCTCTCCGCGCGCCAATGAAGGCTTAAGGATGTTGGAAGCGTCAATGGCTCCTTCTGCTCCGCCTGCGCCGATCAAGGTATGCAGCTCATCGATGAACAGAATGATGTTGCCGGCTTGACGAATCTCATCCATGATTTTTTTCAGGCGGTCCTCAAACTCGCCGCGGTATTTCGTTCCTGCTACGACGGAGCCCATATCCAGCGTCATCACGCGTTTGTCGCGCAGCGTCTCCGGAATTTCATTGTTGATGATGCGCTGTGCCAAGCCTTCCGCGATCGCCGTTTTACCTACTCCCGGTTCACCGATCAGTACCGGGTTATTCTTGGTCCGGCGGCTAAGCACCTGAATCACGCGCTCGATTTCTTTGCTGCGGCCAATGACCGGATCCAGATTGCCTTCCTTGGCAATGGCGGTCAGATCCCGAGCGAGACTGTCCAATGTAGGCGTGCTCACGTTCTGCGGCGTGCCATGATGGCTAGACACCGCTTCGCTGCTGCCCAGCAGCTGCAGCACCTGTTGACGGGCTTTGTTCAGGCTGATGCCCAGGTTGTTCAGCACGCGTGCCGCAACCCCTTCGCCCTCGCGAATCAGCCCCAGCAGAATATGCTCGGTTCCCACATAGGTATGGCCAAGCTTACGGGCTTCGTCCATGGAGAGCTCAATCACTTTTTTCGCTCTAGGCGTGTAAGCAATGTTGGTTGGCTGCTCCTGTCCGCGTCCGATTAATGTCTCCACTTCGTCCTGGATTTTCTCAAGACCAAGTCCAAGTCCGATCAGCGCTTTGGCTGCAATGCCGTCTCCCTCACGAATAAGCCCAAGCAGGATATGTTCTGTGCCGATATTGTTGTGACCCAGGCGTACCGCTTCTTCCTGAGCCAATGCAAGCACCTTTTGTGCGCGTTCCGTAAATCTGCCAAACATCATAGTATTGCACCTCCACGTTTCAATTAATATATTGAACCTCGCGGATTTCGGTGTATCGCCAGCTAAGACGTTTATACCGTCATCCAACTGTAAAGCGAGTAATAATAACTAACAACTTCTTAATGGCTGCCCAATGTCTCCCGAATGAGTTTAGCCCTGTACATATCGCGTTCGGAAGGATTCATGCCCTCGCCATAGGTCTTCTGGAGAAATCCCGGCTGCGTCTTCACGTTCAGCTCGTTCATGACCGGAATTTCCGGGCCTTCCAGCAGGCCGAGATCCACGCCTAGCCGAACATCGGACAAGCGCTGAGCCGCTTCCTTGGAATCCATGACCGCTGCATAGGACAGGATGCCGTATGAACGCATGACCCGGTCCGTAATACGGAGCTTGGATTCACTGAGGAGCCGCGCCCTGGCATTCTTCTCGTGCTCGATGATCTGCAGTGCCACGCTGTGAAGATTCTCGATGATCTCCGACTCGGTTTGCCCGAGCGTAATCTGATTCGAGATTTGAAACAGGTTGCCTAAAGCTTCGCTGCCCTCGCCGTAAATCCCTCTAACGGTCAAGCCTACCTGCGATACGGCTGAAAGAATCCGATTGATCTGCTGCGTCATGACGAGCGCGGGCAGATGCATCATGACCGAAGCGCGAAGGCCGGTGCCGACATTGGTCGGACAGCTCGTTAGGTAACCCCGTTTGTCATCGAAAGCATAATCGATCTCGGATTCGAAAATATCATCCAGCGCCGTCGCGCGGCTCCATGCCTCCCGAACCTGAAATCCGGGATACAAACACTGTATGCGCAAGTGATCCTCTTCATTGATCATAATGCTGACGGATTCATCTTCGGTAAGGATGACGGCACCGTTTCGGGATTCATTAGCCAGATTGGGACTGATCAGATGCTTCTCGACGAGAACCTTCTTATCCAGCTCATCAATCTCACTTAATTTAATTACATGCAAATGCCCGAAATCCTGCAAATCCTCCTTATCCTTTAACACATGGGTCAGGCGCTCTAGCACTTCTCCCGACTGCTGATCCGTTGCGAGCAGCGGGAAAGGAAGATGCTGCAGGTTGCGCGCCACCCTCACGCGGGTGCTGATGACAATGTCGGAATCCTGACCGTTCCCGCGCATCCACTCGCTCAGCGCCGAATCGGTAAACCGGAGATTAGACATCACGCATTCCTCCTACTAAAGTGCAAAATGTAACGATCTTATCCCTGAGCAATGTTACGCTCCAGCTCACGAATTTGGTCCCGGATCTCGGCAGCCGCTTCAAATTCCTCCTGCAGGATTCTCATTTGAAGCTCCTTCTTAAGCTCATCGATCCGGCGTTTGATCTGAATCCGGCCGCCGGTACGCTTTGGCACTTTGCCCACATGGGAAGTTCCCCCATGGACTCGCTTGAACAACGGATCCAATCGATCCGAGAAATATTTATAACACGAGCTGCAGCCGAACCGGCCAAGCTTGCTGAACTGGGAATACGTCATGCCGCATTCCTCGCATTGCAGCGTCTGAGCCGTTTTCGCACCGGGGGTCTGGCCCTTGCCTGAAGGATCCAGATCCAGCAGGCCTGACAGCAAACTGTGTATAGAAAAACCATTCGACGTACCGGGGATCAATTCCCCTTTTTCACGGGCACAAGTTTCACAAAAGTGAAACTCCGTTTTCTCCCCGTTCACAATTTTGGTGAAATGAAGTGTCGCCGGCCGTTTACCGCATTCTTGGCATAACATACTTCGATGCCTCCTTACACAGACTCACTTACCTAATAAAGAAATCAGCATCGCCTTCATAATACGTGCGCGCAGCTCATCCCGATAAGGAAGCTTCACATTCAGGCATTCCCTTGAAACGGCGGCCCGCATCAGGCTGGCCTCCCGCTTCGTCAAAAACCGGGATTCCTCCAGCTGGTAGATCAAGCCTTCCGCTACCGTCTGGTCAATCATGCTGCCGATGGTATGATGAAGGTGCTGCTGGAGTGCAGTATGCTGGGGAAGCTCGATACGCTGGATGCGGATGTATCCGCCCCCGCCGCGCTTGCTCTCGACAAGAAAGCCCTTCTCCAGTGTGAACCGTGTGCTGATCACGTAATTGATCTGGGAAGGAACGCAAGAAAATTGCTCCGCCAAATCGTTGCGTTGAATTTCGACGGTTCCTTCCGGACTTTCTTGCAATATGCTCTTCAGGTATTGTTCGATAATATCAGAGATATTACGCATGGTCTGTTCATCCTCCACTGTTTGAAACGTTAAGACGGATAGTGATCTTACACGTCCGCACAGAGCCTTGCTTATACGTTGATTAACCATAATCAAAATCAGCGAACCCTCTCGTTGACTTTGACTTTCTTTGACTTTGATCTCATTATAGCACATTTTTTCATTTTGCCAAGAGGGTCCTTCTCAAATGTTCGCACTATGCATGTATTCTTATTGTACCCACTTCTTCGATCGCTTATAGCCCTTTTCCGAAGAACAATTCAACCGAAGGACTAAAAAAAGAAGCAGCCTCCGTGCCGGATCAAAACCGGTCTCTTGGCCACTTCTTCCTGTCGTTTTCTATATCTTAAGCATCATAACTGATCAAATAATGCTGCAGCTCCGTATTGTAGTACCCGATGCTGTATTCAATGATGCTGCCCGTCTGGTCGTAGGAGGATCTCAACCGCTTCAGTAACGGGGTTCCGGCGCTTACTTCCAGCAGCGAGGCAATCTCCTCATTAGCCACGGTCGCCAGGAAACGGTCCCGGAAATTCTCCAGCGTGATTTGACTCTCCTCGATACGTTCATACAAGGACGGCAGTTCGCTTGAATCGAACTCCTCCCCCATGTCCACCAGGGACGATACGTAATGGGTGTAGTAGATAAACGGGCTCCCGTCCAGCAAATACAGACGTTCGATCAGCAGGCACCGCTCACCGAATTTCAGGAACAATTCGCTATCCGGTTCATTGTGCACCCATTCCGTCTTCAGATGGCGCTTCCGGATCTGGTGGCCCTCTTCAACCAAAATCTCGGTAAACAGCTTCCCCTTGGACAGCTTGGAAAAGGACGTGTTCCGGGTCACGATCGTTCCTACACCGCTGCGCTTCTCTACATACCCTTCCTGGTACAATTCCTGGATCGCATTGCGAACCGTCATTTTGCTGACGTTAAATTCCTGTTCCAGCTGCGGCTCGGAAGGAATATGGGAACCAAGTGGATATACCCCATGCAGAATCCGATCTTTAATGATCTTCTTGATTTGCAAGTATAACGGACCGTTCTTCCGCGTGATCGACATGCTTCCTCCTACCTTTCCACGTCAGACATATGATGACTCATCGCCTGAAGCACTTCGCGTTCGTTCGCCGTCGGCGTATCTCCCGTTACCGTATGGGCAAGCATCGCCGCCGCTGCGGCAAAATCAACCGTCCAGCCCGGTACATATCCCTCCGAGATCCCGTGAATCACACCGCTGGCATAGGCATCGCCCGCCCCGATGCGGTCATGGACGGAGAACGTCAACGTTTGGGAAAAATGAAACGCTCCATCCGTGTAAAGATAGCCTTGCAGGGAATGGGTATTGTCCCCGTTGATCTTGCGGTGGGTACCCGACGCAACCGTAATATTATACTTCGCCGCCACCTTCGGAATCAACTCCTGCAGCTGTTCGTGCCGATCCTCCCGGGTGGTTTCCATGCCAAGGATATGGATGGCATCCTTCTCGTTCATGAAGACGATATCCGCCAAAGACAGCATTTCCTCGTAGTGCGGTTTGGCGAAATCGTAGCGGTCCGCGCCCCATAAGGAAGGACGGTAGTTGCAGTCGAACACAACCGTTCCGCCGCTTTGCTTGACCTTGCGAGCCAAGACCTTCATCTGGCCCCGCACGGTGTCGTTCATGGAAAGGGTGATGCCGCAAAAATGGATCATGTCGACCTTTTCGGCAATCGCATCGAAATCGTACATGGCATCCTCCGCCGTATTAAAGCTGCTGCCAAGGCGATCCGTATAAGTCACGCGACCGGGTCTGACGCCAAACCCATTCTCCAGGAAGTACATGCCGATATATTTGCCGCCGCGGCTAATGAGCGAAGTGCCGATCCCAAGCTTGCGCAGATATGAGATCGCCGCTTCGCCAAGCGGGTTGTCGGGCAACGTGCTGACGAGGTACCCGGCATGTCCGAACCTTGCCACTGCCGACGCGATGTTGACGCCCGTCCCGGAAAAAGAGTAGTTCAGGTGGCTCTCTTGTGCCAAGGAAGCATACCCTGGTACTTGAAGACGCATCATCACTTCGCCAAATGCAGCGATCGTCTTAGGCATATTGATCAACCAGCGCTTTTAACTTAAGGTGCAGCTCTTGCACGTCGCTAATGATCGTATCCCCGCTGGCCGAGTCGATGATCGAGGAGTATACGTGAGGGATGACCTGCTGTACTCCTGCCTCGAACGCAATGCGGACGATGGCTTCGAAATTCTCTTTATCGATCCCGCCCGTCGGCTCTAACGCGAATCTTTCCTCCGCGCATGCCTTCGCTACCGCACGATACTCCTCTTCCAGCTTCAAGCCCTGCATCGGGAAATACTTCAGTGCGTTGCCGCCCATATCGCGTACAAGCGCGATGGCCGATTTTACGGGGACGACGGCTTTGTCCGAACCGGCAGCGCTCACCGGTCCGGTAGATATATTGACGTAGCCCACTTGTCCCGAAGGGGACACGAGGCTGTTGATCCAGCTATCTTCGCCGCCCAGGTTAGCACGGGTTGCACCGACCGCTGGAAACACCTGATTGATATGCGTGCCCGGGTAGCTCTTCACGATCTCCGCGACCACCGCCGCTTGACGGTTATCGCCGGCGCCCAAGCCGATGGATACCGCATCCTCGATAACGGCTCCGTACTCCTTCATCGCGATGACGGCTTCCTGCGCATTCGGGTAATTTTTCGACAATACGCCGACCAGAACATGCCCTTCCGAAGCTTCGAATATTTCCTTCGCATTCTGAATGCTGCCTGCAAGAACGTTTAATGCCGCGCGGTTTCTGTAAAGACGTTTCTCCATGTTTGCCATCTTAGTTTCCCCCTGCAATCTGCTGTATTCTCGTTATAATGACTTGCAAATCATCGCCGGAAAGCGAGCGAGGATCGATATCAAAATACCCCTGGCGTACGCCGTAATCCCGGGTATACACCGCAATGTCGCCTTCGCGCAGCTGATCGTTCATGGATTTGGCACTTACCCCGGCCGCCTCCTCATTGACCTTCACGCGTCCACGGAAGATCGCTCTTCCCGCTTCGTCCTGCACGATCGTAACCTCAATGCCCGGCAATTTCGATAAGGACTTCATTTCCTCCAGTGCCGCCTTCTCCAACTCGCTCTTATCTTCCTTCACCATATACTCATCCAGCGCCTGAAGCAATCCAAACGTCGTTTCCTTCCCAACCTTCATGCTCCGCCCAATGCCATGCAGCTGCGCCTTCACCCACTCCACGTATTGGCGCTTGCCGCCTACTATACCGGAGGTCGGACCTTCGATTGCCTTAGAACCGCTGTAAATAGCCAGATCTCCGTACTTCACATACTTCTGGATATCCTCCTCGGCAGCGGCATCCACGATCAGCGGTATTCCATGTGCCTGGGCCACTTCTGCCGCTTCTTCCACCGAAATCATGTTTTTCTGCACGCAGTGATGGGACTTCACGTATAAAATGGCAGCAGTCCGTTCATTTATCGCCTCTGCGATATGCTCCCTGCGCCCTTCGTTGGCGTACCCTACCTCTACGACCTTGCCGCCTCCGAGATACACCATCGTTTCGACGGGAGCTCCATACTGCACATTATGCCCCTTGAACAGGATGATCTCGTTCTTGGCAATCGGTTCCTGATGCAGTCGGTCACTGCGCCTGCGATTGCCCTCGGTGACGATTCCAGCCACGGATAGAGCAATGCCGCTGGAAGCCGAATTGACGACAACCGCCGCTTCGGAACCGAGAATGCGCGCCATGTAATCGCCTGCTTTATCTACCAGATCCGCGATTTCCACGTAACTCTGTCCACCGATCCGCATGGCTTCCATGACGGTATCCGTCGGTGCCGACACGCCAAGAATGCTCATGCGCCCGCTGGCGTTCACCACGCGTTTCAACCCGTATTTAGCATGTAATGAATGATCCATTGACTACCACTCCTTTGGCTTCGATATATCGGTCGGCGATTCGGGTCTCCCCTTCGGAATCGGTCAAACTCATCGGTTCCTGCCGCACCGCGAACAAAGTAAGGTGGGCAGCGTCGCCGACTTGAATTCGGCCCAGCTCCGGACGGCCCAGCCATGCGGCTGCATGGTCCGTTACCGCAGCGACCACTTCCTGCAAGCTGTACCCTAGATACAGAAACTTACTCATGACATTGGCCAGGCTGTACACCGGACCATGGATGCGATTGCCGCGATAAATATCGGTGCTGATCGTATCCGGCTTAATCCCTTGTGCTTTTGCATACTCCGCCACCAGGAACGAGAAGCTCGCCGTACCATGGCCGACATCCAGATGAACGCCGCGGGCAATCGCTTCGGTCAGGGCAGGAATCGGCTTCCCGTTCGAATCGAATAAATTGTTGGCTTTCCCGTTCAAATAATGAGTGATAATGTCGTCCTTCTGAAGCAGCTCCAGCACTTCCTCAATCGGAGGAGGTCCCGATCCGATATGAACCATCAGCGGCAGGGCCGTTTTCCCGGACAGTTTCCTTGCGAGTCGAAGCGGTTCTATGCCATTGTCCTTCACTACGCTTTTGCTGATTCTTGCCTTGAGCCCGATGATCAGGTCAGGATACGTTAAAACTGCTTTTGCTGCCTTCTCGGGATCGATCCATTCCAAACTGGAAAGCTCGTCGATCCGCTGAAGTCCAATATGGGAAATATTCAAAAAAGCAAACACGTTTGTTTTGGCCCTGGCAACCTCGGCTGCCAATTCTCCAATCGTATCCGCGCCGCAGCTTCCTGCATCGATAATGGTGGCGACCCCTTGCCGAACGCCGATCTCGTCGATGGCATCGCCATAAGGCTCCAGCTTGGCGACCGCATGGACGTGCATATCGATCCAACCGCTGGACACATATAATCCCGTACCGTCAAAACCGTTGTCACCCGATGCCGTATTCGCATCCGTTATTTCGGTAATGAACCCGTTCTCCATGACAATGTCAAAAGGCTTCTCATCATGCACCATCTGTACGTTGCGCAAAACAAAACGCTGTTCCAAAATCTTCATCGTTTCACCCCTTCAGCCTTACCGGACCAGCCTTAAATCCTCTTCAGTACCCGCCGATTTGCATTGCTTTTTCTTAATACCATGGTTATAGCATAGCACAGAACATCCTGGACGTGAATATAACGTTATAATGTTTAAATCAATTTTCGAATTTTATCATTTATCTCTTGCCTGTAAATCGGATTCCATGGATTGATAGCGCCGTACTGCTAAGGTTCTAGTTCTGTGTGCCTAGCGGGATTTCCTTCTCGCTTCATACCAAAGAAACTGCCTTAGATAGGCAGTTTCTTTGGTCCGTTTATAGTATTAAATCCTCATATTCCTTGATGTTAAACCTCAACCTTCCGATCAACGAGATACACCGTGGCATATAGGACCAAGGCCGCCACAATGACCTCAAAAACAAATGCGCCCCATGCTAACGTATACTGCGCGGCAGATACGGTAAAATCCACCTCATTCTCGAAGGAAATGTTCGCCATCGGCCCGACCCATGCTGCTTCTTCTCCGAAGAGCAGCTGGCTGATCCAGGACAAGACATTATGCAATACAAAGAACACCAGAATGCCAATCCATACGCTTCCTTTCTTCGTGATGCTGTTGGCCACGGCAATGGCAAAAAATATCGTAATCATCAGGAAGACGAATTTCCATGCCGTCAACAGGGCGAGACCGACATAATACATAACAGGATAATCGGAAAAACGGATCATTTCCCATGGGATGCCGGCAGCGTTCCAGTAGTACCACAAATGCAGCGCCATCAGTAGGCACAGCGCCAGTAAACTCGCGCACGCCAGAATGAGGGAGGAAATCACGCTCCAGACAGAATGGACGGGGAGCAGACGCCGCTGATATGCCTTGATGTTATAGCCGAAGTTCTTGCCAGTGACCACAAGGAGCAAAACACTCACAGAGCCATAAGCCAGCATGCTTAAACCCAAACTCAATCCTAGCTCCCAATCTTCGATGGAACCTGTCACCGTGATTGCGATCTGCACGATAAGAAGAATCGCAAAAGCGCCGAGCAGCGTGGTCGAGTTTCTCTTCCAGTCGTATTTCAGCAGCCTCATCATTCCGCATACACCTCTTTAAACATCTCATCTATGCTTTTTCCGTGTTTTAAGCGAATGTTCTCCACTTCATCATGCATGGCAACCTCGCCGTTGCGAATGAAGATCACTTCGTCAAATATTCGTTCGATGTCCCGGACCAGATGGGTCGAAACCATGATGCTGCTGTCCTCGTTGTAGAATTCAACGATGGCATCCAGAATTTTTCCACGGGCTACGGGATCCACCCCGCCGATGGGTTCATCCAGCATATACAGCTTCGCTTCGCGGGACAATGCGAGCGTTAACTGCAGGCGCTCATTCATCCCTTTGGACAGGGAGCTGATGCGATCATTGGTTTTTAAATTCATGAAGTCCAGCATTCTGTTTGCCTTTTCTACATTAAAATCCTCATAAAAATCCTTGAAGTACGCCACCGCATCCGAGACCTTCATCCAGGATTCCGTCATCGGCCGGTCCGGCATGAAGGACACGCTGGCTTTGGTCTCCAGCCCCACGGGTTTGCCGTTTACGTAAACGGCACCTGCCGTAGGCTGGATCAAACCGGCTGCAATCTTCATCAGCGTGCTCTTGCCACTGCCGTTGGTACCCAGCAAACCGATGATCTTGCCTCCGCTGATATCCAGATTGACATCATGCAGCGCTCTGCGTTTACCGGCATACGTTTTGGTTACGCTTCGTACCTGTAACAGATTTTCCACCATGGTCTCACCTCCGCTTTTTGGATCATGGCTGCTTCACAGCATCTTCCACGATCGTAATGATATCCTGATCTTTAAAGCCGAGCTCCTGCATGCCGCGTATAAACCGTTCCAGCAGATCGCCGGCCATTTCTTTTTTGATTTCCATGATTTTCGATTCCTCGCTTGTCACGTATCGGCCCAATCCCCGCCGCGTCTCCACAATACCTTCACGCTCCAATTCCTGAAAAGTTCGCTGCACCGTGTTTGGATTTATTTGAAGCTCACTCGCTAATTCTCGAACCGATGGGATTTTATCACCGGGCAGAAGTTTGCCGGTGATGATTTCTTTCTTCAGATACGTCATGATCTGTAAATAGATCGGCAGATTATTGTCAAATTCGATACTCACTGTCGGGTTGCTCCTTTCCGCCGCTCTACCTCGAACTCAGGCTCCTTATGCGACATCCCGTTTTTTAAACGTAACAAAGCCTGTCGCAAGAAACAAGAGGAGATATACAGCGAGCACAATAATTGAGAACGTTAAGCTCATGCCTGGTACCGGGGAGCTTGCGCCTCCGCTGTACAAGGAAAGATCCACATTCAGGAACAGCAGGTATTTAGACCAGGAGTAACGCGCAAGCAGCTGTACCACCATGCTTTCCATAATGACCATGAACATGCCGATACCGATTGCAGGACCGGTGGATCTCGTTAGAATGCCTACCATAAAGGTTAGCGTTACATAAACAATCGTATACACCAGGTTGTTCACCGCTCCAATGATCACATCGCCTAGCGTAATGGAGCCGACATCCATGCCGAACGTAATTTGGCCGGTCAGCACGGCTACAGCAAACATAAAGGCCACCAGTGTTAAGATGTAAATCAATACGGCCACATATTTCGATGCCAAAATTTTGGTGCGGCTCTGTGCGCGTATAAGCAGCAATTTGATCGTTCCCATGCTGTGTTCCTTCGCTACGGTTCCTGCCGTCACAACAATGGCAAGCAGGGTCAGCACTTGCCCCATTCCCTTGGTGGTTACAGCGATCTGGGCAAATTCATAGCCAGTGCTGCCGCCATCGGAAAATTTATAGAGCAAGAACGCCGTGAAGATCACCATTCCAGCCAAAAGCACATATGGCAAGAAGAAGCTGCGTTTCTTAAACATTTTGAGCCATTCGTTCCAGACGAGATTTCCAAAGCTACGCAATGCGGTTGCCTCCTGTCCATTTCAAGAATTCTTCTTCAAGCGACGACTTCATCTCTTCCACCCGGTAAATCCGTACGCGTGCATCGCACAGTGACTGGATCAGCGTAGGTATATCCTCTTCGTGAAGTTGAAGGGTGATCCTCCCCTCCTCCACTGAGGAGTTGATTAGAATGATGTCTTTGAGATGTTGAACCGTTTGTTCCGCCATGGCTGTATCATTTACGCGGAGACTTACCGTCGTTAACTCTTCATTCACGACCGTTCCCCCGATTGAGCGCTCAGTGACGAACTTGCCTTCTTGGATGACAACCACGCGGCTGCACATCAGCTCCATCTCCGACAGCAGATGGCTGGATACGAGAACAGCAATTCCCTCATCTCTGGCAATTTGTTTCAGATAATCCCGCATCTCGCGAATACCGGCAGGATCCAGGCCGTTCGTCGGCTCATCGAGAATAAGGATGGACGGATTGTGAAGCAGAGCCTGCGCGATTCCTAATCGTTGGCGCATACCAAGGGAGTAAGCACGAACCTTCTTGTGTATGGCGTCCTGCAGCCCGACAAGCTTGACAACCTCCATGATTCTCGTAATGGTCACACCTTCGGACATCCGCTGGTACTGCCTCAGGTTGTCATAACCGCTCATGTACGGATAGAATTCCGGATTCTCAATGATGCCCCCGATATGACGAACGGCTTGAACGAAGTCCTTCTTGATGCTGTGTCCCTTTACCAGTACATCGCCTTGGCTCATATCGATCAACCCAACGATCATTCGAATGGTTGTTGTTTTGCCTGCGCCGTTCGGTCCAAGCAAACCAACGATTTCGCCACGATGTATGTCAAAGGATAGCTTGTCGACGATGTTCTTCTTTCCGATCGTTTTGGTGACTTGATTGACGGTAAGGACGACGGGCCCTTTCTTGGCATCTTTCCTATTGGTGGGGGCTGATCCACTGATTCCATCAACCCATTCCCCTGAGGCATTTTCTATATTCGTTGTCATTTTATTTGAATCGTTTCCGCTCATGTACTTAGTTCCACTCCTTTTTGTATCGGTGTTATAGTTAAATAGTACACTAGTAGTTTAGTTCTGTAAAGCCTAATTTTCAATGTTAAAATTTAACTTGTGCACTCAGGGAACTGCTTCGTCATTATGGTGATATAAGAGGATTGCGAAAAAGCGAAAGGATGAATCTTGGCGAAACAAAAAAAGACGATCTTTAGGATCGTCTTTTGGGGCAAGTATAGAAAACACCTCACTCTTTAGGAGCAATAGGAAAAGACCGCTATCGATTACTCGATAACGGCCTTTATGGTTGTTCGCTTGGCGACGTCCTACTCTCCCGGGACCCTTCGGTCCAAGTACCATCGGCGCTGGAAGGCTTAACGGTCGTGTTCGGTATGGGAACGCGTGGAACCCTTCCGCCATCGCCACCAAACGGTTCAGATG
>Ga0209784_100145_pt1 | contig 65358 bp, 60 predicted proteins | sample AraplaCvi_mLB_r2_2_FD_184284 | JGI IMG/M metagenome (GOLD analysis project Ga0209784, IMG submission 184284) | Arabidopsis root microbial communities from North Carolina, USA - plate scrape CL_Cvi_mLB_r2 (SPAdes) (version 2) | ecosystem: Host-associated > Plants > Roots > Endosphere | place: USA...
TGCACAGCTTGGCGCAAAAAGCCGAAGGTACAAACGCGAAGCTCCACATCTCCATCGAGAAGCGAATGGGCTGCGGCATCGGGGCATGCAACAGCTGCACGTTAACTGCCGCGGGTTCGAACCGCAAGGCGTGCACCGACGGCCCCGTATTTCTGGCGAAGGAGGTGAACTGGAATGATCTCCATCGATTGTGAACTGGCCGGCGTGCCGCTGTCGAATCCGATATTGGCGGCCTCGGGCACGTTCGGTTTCGGCAAACCGTATGCGGATCTGTATCCGCTTCGCAAGCTCGGCGGCATTGTCTCCAAGGGATTGACCCTGACCCCTCGGCTAGGCAATACGGGTACGCGGATCTATGAAACGCCATCGGGCATCATGAACAGCATCGGCCTGGAGAATCTGGGAATCCGGGCTTTTCTGGAGCACGAATTATCCGACATGGCTTCGCACGGGACGGCGGTCATCGTCAATCTCGGCGGCGGCACCATACGGGAATATGCGGAGGGGGCCGAGCTGCTTACCGAAGCCAGCCGCAAGCTGCGCTCAGCCGGCAAACGGGCGGTCGACATGATCGAGCTTAACATCTCCTGTCCCAACATCAAGGAAGGCGGGCTTGCCTTCGGCATCGAGAATGAGCAGGCACGAGAGGTGGTTCGCGCAGTCCGCAACGCCACCACGCTACCTCTGCTCGTCAAGCTCTCTCCCGGGGCGAAGGATTTGAGGGAAATGGCACGGATGTGTGAAGCCGAAGGGGCCGACGGCCTCTCGCTAATCAATACGATTCAGGCGATGGCGATTGATATTCGGGAACGCCGCAGCGTTTTTGACAGAGCCTACGCCGGATTATCCGGGCCGGCGATTAAGCCGATCGCCCTGCGGATGGTCCATCAGGTAGCCCGGTCGGTGTCCATCCCGGTGGTGGGAATCGGCGGCATCTGCAGTGCCGAGGATATCCTCGAATTCATCATGGCAGGCGCTGCAGCCGTACAGATCGGTACGTACAACTTCATCAACCTCCGTGCGGGGGATACCCTCGCTGAAGAACTGATTCAACTGATGGAGAACGAGGGCATTCAATCCCTGGATGACATTCGAGGCATTATTTGACGGATGCTCAACTTCCTGAAATTCAGCATGATCGCCCGAACATGAAGCACCGTGTCAGTTTGTGATTTTTTTCACCGATAACTATTCTTTTTCAGAATACAATGAACTCAAGAACAATATTTGTGAAGTAATTCACAAAATTATAGGAGGAAACCAGAATGAAAAGGACACTCTCTCTATCCCTCTCCGTCATGTTGATGTTTGCGCTGCTCGTAGGCTGCGGAGGCAACGGAGACAAAGAGCCTGTCACCACGGACAAACCGGCAGAGAGCCAAAACACGGATAATGCCGGAAACGCGGAGCTACCGGCCCAAGAAGGAACGGCCCTGCAGGACGGCTTATATTACGCCGAAGGCGAATTTGCCGAGGATTCCGGCTGGAAGGAACTCGTCGCGATTAAAGTCGAAGGCGGTAAAATCGTCAACGCCAACTGGAACGGTCTTCATAAGGACGGCGGGTTGGACAAAAAGACATTTTCCGAAAAAGGCTTCTACGGCATGAAGGAAAAAGGCGGCGCTCAAGCGGAATGGCATGAGCAGGCAGCCAAGATGGAGGAATACCTGGTAGCTCAGCAGTCGGTTGAAGGCCTCGCCTTGAACGACGAGGGCCGTACGGATGCTGTATCCGGGGTGTCGATCCATGTCAACGGTTTTACGGAACTGGCAGCCAAAGCGCTGGCCGCGGGACCTGTTGAAGCAGGACCATACAAAGACGGCAGCTACCACGCGGAAGCGGCTGACTTCGATGCCAAATCCGGCTGGAAGGAAACCGTCGACGTGACCGTAATTAACGGTAAAATCGCTGCAGTCAGCTGGAACGGCGTTCATAAAGACGGAGGCACCGACAAAGTCACCCGTTCCAAATCAGGCGAGTACGGCATGAAGAACGGCGGGGCTCAATCCGAATGGCACGAGCAGGCTTATCAAGCCGAGCAGTATCTGATCGAAAAGCAAGACCCGCAGGCCATCGTAACGGGTGAAGACGGCAAAACCGATGCCATCTCCGGTGTATCCATCCACGTCAACGGATTCGTAGAACTGGCAGCGAAAGCGCTCGAAGGCGCCAAATAAGCCACAAGTACGATAGAAAGAAGACAACTATTCCTTGAGGGGAGATTCGCATGAAACAGATTATCGTGCTGGGCGGCGGATACGGCGGTATACTTACCGCCAAGAAGCTGGCTAAACGACTGCGCAAACAGAAGGATTTGCGGATAACACTCATCGACCGCAAACCGTATCATACGCTGCTGACCGAGCTTCATGAAGTGGCCGCCAACCGGGTCGAGGAGGATTCCATCAAAATCGACCTAAAAAAAGTATTTTCCGGATTCCGGAACGTGGACGTGGTGCTGGATGAAATCGGCGGCATCGACTTTGACGGCCAAACGCTCCAGGGAGAGAAACAGACCTACAACTACGACTATTTAGTCATCGGTACAGGCAGCAAGCCAACCTTCTTCGGCATACCGGGTGCGGATCAACACGCCTTTACCCTGTGGTCATACGATGATGCGGTCCGCCTGAAAGAACATACCCTGAATATGTTCCGCAAAGCGGTTCTCGAGCGCAACCCGCAGGTCCGCAAGGAAATGCTGACCTTCGTCGTTGTCGGCGGCGGATTCACCGGCGTGGAAATGATCGGCGAGCTGGCCGAATTCACCCAGCAATTATGCAAGGAATTCTACGTGGACCCAAGCGAGGTAACGCTTCACGTTGCCGACATGGTCGACAAGATCCTTCCGATCCTGCCGGAGCCGTTAATACGCAAAGCCGAGAAGCGGCTGCGCAAAATGAACGTCAACATCATCACCGGCTCCAAGATTACGGAGGTTAAGCCGGACGGCGTTACCGTCGGCGGCAGCGACATCAAATCCCGCACCGTTATCTGGACCGCGGGGGTGGAAGGCTCCGATGTGGTCGGCAGCATGGATGTCGAGCAAAAAGGCCGCAAGCGGATTTTGACCAACGACAAGCTGCAAGTTCCTGCTCATCCGAACGTATATGTCGTCGGGGACAATATTTTCTACATTCCTGATGGCGCGGCTGCACCCGTACCTCAAATGGTGGAAAACGCGGAACTCGCGGCCCCGGTCATTGCGCATAACATCGTCGCTGAAATATCGAACAAACCGATGAAATCCTACAAGCCGACGTTCCACGGCACGATGGTGTGTATCGGCAGCCGCTACGGGGTAGCCAACGTGGGCGTGCCGGGCCATATGTTCAGGCTCAGCGGCTTCCCGGCCATGCTGGTCAAACATCTAATCAACATGCTCTATCTGTTCCAGGTTTGCGGCTTCAACAAGGTATACCATTATATGCTGCATGAATTCTTCCATGTCCGGAACAACCGCAGCTTCGTGGGCGGGCATTTTGCCAAACGCTCGCCGAATTTCTGGCTCGTTCCGCTGCGGATTTTTGCCGGATGGATGTGGCTGTCCCAAGGGTGGGATAAGATTCACAAGATCATTGACGATCCGAATAAAATGTTCCTCATTCCTGCCAAAGCAGCTGACGGCGTAAGCGCAGCTTCCGCTGCAGGCGCCGATGCAGCCGGAGCCGGTGCGGCAGACGCTGTGTCCGCCGCCTCCGCTTATACCGCAGAAGCGGTCTCCGCCCTTCCGGTGCCGGATTTCTTGAAATCCATCGTCGACTGGTCGATGGACCTGATGTTCTATGCCGGAGACGGCGGCTATACTTCGCTTGCCTATGTGTTTCAGACCTCGATGGTATTGGCTGAGCTGATCGTCGGCATCCTGCTGATCGTCGGATTGTTCACGGCACCTGCAGCCGTAGCCAGCGTCGCCATGGGCGCCATGGTTTGGGTATCGGGTATGGCACCTAACGAAATGCTGTGGTACCTGGCAGCAGGAATCGCCTTGATCGGCGGATCGGGCAGCACGTTCGGACTTGACTACTATGTGTACCCTTGGCTGAAAAAGGTGTGGAAGCGAATACCGATCGTAAGGCGCTGGTACGTGTATACGGACTAATTCTTCTCTATTCAATAGAACGGCTGATCGTATCGTGCTTTGCCGAAACAAGCTCAAGCCCTAACCGTTCTGCCGGCATTCACACTCTGATCAACACGAGCCTTCCGGAAGGAGTCAATAACGATGGATATGAAGCTATTACAGGATACGATCGACCTGCTTCGGTCGCATATCGATTCCGGAACGGATATCGATTGGATGGAGATGGATAACAGACCGGTGAGGGACATCGCCGATATGCTCAACGCTTATGAACTCGCCTATTCACGCAAAATGACGGTGCTGGCTTGCTGCATCCTGATTCATACTGCGCTAAACAAGCATGGCAAGCTGCAAGCGAAGGATAACGAGAGACTGACGCGTTTGCTGCTGGACGGCGATTATTTGACCGGACTCATGTATCGGATTGCCGTCAAGCGAAAGGAATGGAAGCTGCTGTCCCGGCTTCTCCCCTTTCATAAGCGCATGCAGCTCAGCCTGCTCAAGAACGTTTCACCCGAAAGGATATTCAACGAGCTGAAGCGCGAAATCCGCAGCTATCTGGAGCAGCGGAGCGCGTAAGGAGCCATCCATGGAAAGGGGCACGGATACAAATGAACCTTCATAACCGAATCGGAGTGGATCTCGCTTCCTTCGATCGCCTGCTCCGGGAGGTCGTCAGCTCAGACCGCGACCTCCCCCCTTCCTCTGTGGTGCTGAGCAGCGTCATGGATCTCATTAATGCCGGCGGCAAGCGGCTGCGCCCGCTTATGGTCGTGCTCGGCAGCCGTTTCGGGGAAAGCGGCCATGAGCCGGCCGTCATGAAAACCGCCGTACTGCTTGAATATCTGCACATGGCCTCGCTGGTGCACGATGACATTATCGATCAATCCGATATGCGGCGCGGCAGGCCGACCCTGCACGAGACGACCGATGTCCAGACGGCGGTGCACATCGGCAACTACATGATTGCCCGTGCCATCGAATGGGCCGCCGGTCATCCGGGCGGCGACCCGGACGGGAGCAGCGAAGACGTCTCCGAAGACGAGGCCTACCGATTAGCCGAGCTTGCGGCGCTGGTCACCGAGCTCTGCATGGGAGAATACGATCAGCTTCAACACCGCTTCGACTTCGGACTGACGATGGAGCAGTATTTGGAGAAAACGCGCTGCAAAACGGCCCTGTTGATGGCCCACTGCCTGAAAGCGGGCGCGGAAGCAGCCCATGCGGATGCCGGAACCGCTGAACGGCTCTTTCAATTCGGAGAGTCGCTCGGCATGGCCTTTCAAATCCGGGATGACCTGCTCGATTTCACGAAGCCCAAGGAGGCCATCGGCAAGCCGGCTGGCGCAGACCTGCGAAACGGCAACATTACGCTGCCGGTGCTTTACGCGCTAAACGATCCTGCCCTTGCACCGAGGATCAGGCAGCTCGGCCCTCATTCCGCCGCCGCAGACATGGATGACGTCATCCACCGCATCGCCGCAAGCGGCGCGATCGAGCAGAGCGAAGAGCTTGCCCGTTCCTATGCGGAACATGCCCGGCGCATGATCGTCGACTTCGCGGATCACCCGGCTCAACGTGATTTGCAGACGTTGCTCCATTATTTCCTGCCCTAAAGACAGACATGAAGCCATATACTCCAAACGAACAGGGATACGTCCATCATGGATGCATCCCTGTTCGATATGAAAGGATGTTTAATCGACATGCATCGCACACGAATCTGGCGGTGGCGAATTGCGCTGACGGCCTTCCTGCTCCTGCTTGCTGCCGGGGGCTTCATGCTATTCAGGACATCTCCTCTTGCGGAACAGGAGACCGGTGACACGCAAGTGAGCTCCATCGCCATTTTTGCGCTCAAGGGCTGCGGCGGCTGTTCCAAGGCGCTGGGCGTCATGGAGCAGATGGAAGCAACCTCCCCGGACTACCGTTACCAGTATTTCAGCATTTCATGGAATACGGAAGCCGTTAACCGGTACGGTATTACGGAGCACCCGACCATCCTGTTCCTGAACGCTCAGGAGGAAGAACTCGGAAGACTGACCGAAGATATATCAAGCGGCAGGATCCTGCGTGAGCTGGAAGATATCGCCGCGAACGGTGCACGCCCGCCCGAGGGAGCGACTCTCTCGGCCATCCCCGGCACGATGCCCAGCGTAACCCTCCATGCCTATGACCCGCATTCCGGTCTATTCACGCCGGTATCCCAGTACGTGCAGACGGATACCTCCGTCCGCTATCCGAAGGTCAGTGCCATGACGATGCTGACCCAGCTTTCGGATCTGCTGCCGCCCGAGCTGGAAAGCGCCATCCCGGCCGGCGTAAGCTTCGCCGAAATCCGAACCGAACACGGGGTAACCGTGGTGGAGCTGTCCCCATCGTTTCGTGCTTTTACCGGCTCTAAGGAGGGAGAACGGGCGGAAGAAGCCATCGCGCTTACGCTGCAGACCTTTGAAGGCGTGAACGGCGTTCAAGTTGTAAGCGGCGCGTATCGCAGCGACATCCTCTATGCGGAAGCCCTTGCTGGCCGTTCCGACGGCAAAACCGAATACCTGCTGCATCCCTATACGCCTCTTCCGCATATGTCCAGCGTGAAGGAATACAATGCAGCCATCCTCCATGCCGGCCACTTGGCCTTCATGCCCTGCTTCTGCGGATGCGGCGATGCCGGCCATAGCAGCAACCTCAATTGCTACTATGCTCAAGAGGAAGACGGCAGGCTCACGCCAACCACGCACGCGAAATTCTGCCAAACCTGCCTGGACGTCACGAATATGTACTTGGGCGGCAGGCAGCAGGGGCTGAGTCTGAAGGAAATCCGGCAATCCGTGGACCGGGCCTACGAGGGGATCAAGCCGACGGATACACCGATGCCGATGAATGAATAGGTATGACAAAAACACCGTTCCGTAAAGGATCGGTGTTTTTATCTATATTTTCTATGAGATGCGTTGTAAAACTATAATTCCCATATTATAACTTTACGGCAGGCATGAATCTCATCTATGATTTGACTGGGTAAATCATCCACCTTATGGGATACGCCAAAATTAAAAATCGGCAGATTAGAGGAGACGTATTACAACGTGATCAGAAAACACCTAAGCTTTTTTACACTGGCATTGCTGTTTCTTATGTTTACCCTTGAAGAGACGGAAGCCTCCAGCCAAAAAGTTAGTTTAACCCTCCCAAACGGGGCCACCTACTATGGTGAAGCGAAGAACAACAAACCTCACGGAAAAGGTACGATGCGATGGGGACCTTCCAAAGTATACAGCGGCGAGTGGTACAATGGGCAAAGATCCGGTACAGGCAAATACATATCGGACAAGCTTCCCGAGGATATGAAAATCGTCTACGAGGGGGAATGGCGAAACGATCGTCCTAACGGAACGGGAATTCGGAGCGAAAGCAACCCTGATTTTGAATTTCATGTAATCTCGAAGGGCATTTTCAAGGATCATGACTTGCTGTCAGGTTATACCGTGATGCAATCCATGGACATCCTTGGGTTTGAATACCGGAATGAGACCACTCTATTGGAGTTTTCCGCATCGGATCGGGAGCAGGCAAATGAATTGATGCAATCCAAATTGGCCCGCGGCCGCATTCAACTGCTGAATTATTATAAAAGGGATAAGTCCACGCCTGACTACAAAGGGTTCGCATATGCAAGCGAGATGGAGGACTACGGGAGTTCCATCAGCGAAGGCGTATATCGAACGGGTGACTATGGGGTGATGGAGCTCTATACTGGAATGAATCAACGCTTCGAGGATGAAGAGCACTATAGAGTAGAGAATTACAAGAACGGGAGACTCGTCTCTGCAAGAGAAGTACCGGAGAACGGACGGTTTGCCGGGATCGTTCAAGGGAAAATCAATAACAAGAAGCATGTCCTGCAGCCTTATCTAGGTGAATTCTCAAAGCTATTAAAAGACATTGAAACCGAATCAGAGCCAAAAGGCTGCAACAACTCGCCCACCAGCGTTTGCGGGACCTTTCCTATCCAATTCGAGTAACAATAAAACCACAAACCGCAGTCCTTAAGGACTGCGGTTTTCATGCTCTTCAGACCGCCGTTACAGCAGCGCGGCTGCGGCCACGGGCAGCAGAAATGCCGCCACGAATAACGTGTCCGCCCGCTTCCATACAAACGCCCTGAACCTGCTTCGCCGCGCACCCAGGCGATAGCCCCGGGCCTCCATGGAATCGGCCAACCCGATCGCGCGCCGGAACGCGCCTGTCGTTACCGGGACCAGCAGGGCAATGATCAGCCGTGCCTTCTCCCTCAGCGGGCGGGATGACAGGTCCAGCCCCCGGGACTGCTGGGCCTTCCACAGCCGCTCGGCTTCCTCGAAGATAGTCGGTATGAACCGGAGGGCAATGCCGAGCATCAGCACCAGCCGATCCGTCGGCACGCCGATGCAGGTCAGCGGCCGCAGGAGGCTGCCGAGCCCCTGGGCCAGCTGCTCCGGCTGGGTCGTGAAGGTCAGCACCGCCGCCAGCATGATGAAGAGTCCCATCCGCGAAGCGGACACGATGCCTTTTTCCAATCCGCCGGCATATACCTTGAACGCGCCCACATCCAGCAGTTTCCCGCCTCCCGCATCATAAAGGATGTGAAATACCAGGATGAACAACAGCAGGAACAGCAGCGGTTTCATGGCTCTGATGTAATAGCGGTACGGAATACGCGTGGTCCGGATCACCACCGCAGTGAACAGCAGCAGCGCGAGTACCCCCATATATCCGTCCACCAGGAACACGGCCACCATAAAGAGCGGCATAGCCGCCGTCTTGGCGCGGGGATCCAGACGGTGAACCCATGAATCGCCTTCCATATATCGGCCCAGGATGATTTTTCGTTTCATGACGGCTCCCTCCTATCTCCTCTGTCTAGCCCTGCCGCACCTGTCCTATGATCCCAGCAGTTCCGCATACCATTCCGCCAATGCTGCCGCATCCGGAAGCATTTCCGCAGGTTCGAGTCCAAGCTGTGCGGCCAGCATACCCGCCATCCGCACGGAGGAAGGAGCCATCAGGCCTCCCTGCTCCAGCACCTCCTGCCGGTGTACAAGCTCCCCGGCCGTTCCTTGAAACAGGACCTTGCCGTCCTTGATTACCACGAATTCGTCGGCAAAGGCCACGATTTCCTCCAATCGGTGAGTGACGACGAGGACGGTTTTGCCTTGCATCCTCGTTAACCCATGCAGCCGCTGCATCAGATCCTCCCGGCTGGCAGGATCGAGGGAGGCCGTTGGCTCATCCAAAGCCAAAATGTCGGGATCCGCCGCCAGTACGGCCGCAACCGCCGCTTTCCGCATTTGGCCCGAGCTTAGCTTGAAGGGACTCTGTCCCAGCAGCTCTTCATCCAATCCGACGAAGGATGCCGCTCTGCGGACCGCCTCTGCGGCTTCGGCTGGACTCCGTCCGAAATTAAGAGGTCCGAACAAGAGATCCTTCTCCACCGTTTCTTCAAACAGCTGCTGCTCCGGATTTTGAAACACCAGGCCGACCCGCTGCCGCAGCCCGGCGGGAATTTTCTTGCCGTCACCCGATGCAAGGCGGAAATCCAAAATGCGAATCAGGCCGTCATCCGCCCGAATCAAACCGTTCATATGCTGGAGAAGCGTTGATTTCCCCGAGCCCGGCGCACCGAGGACGGCAATCATTCGGCCTTCCTCCAGCTCCAGATTCAGGCCGTCGAGCCCAAGAACCGGACTCATCCCCCGGTCCCGGTAGCGGTAAGAAACCTCTTCGAATGATATGACCATAATGCCTCCAGCACCTCCTTCTCCCTGACCAGCTCGCCGATATCGATTCCTCTCGCTTTCAGCTCCCTGCACAGCTGGAGGGCAAAAGGCGCCTTCAGCCTGCACCGCCGCAGCAAGTCGTCCTGCAGAAGCAGCTCCTTTGGACTGCCATCCGCGGCCACCATGCCGCCGTCCAGCACGATCATCCGGTCGGCTTCGGCCATCTCCTCCACATCATGGGTGATGGAGATGAGCGTGTACCTGCCTTCGGCGTGCATGGCCCGCATCAGGCCCAGCATTTCATTCTTGGCCTTCTCATCCAGCATGGAGGCCGCCTCGTCCATGACAATGATGGACGGCTCCATCGCCAGCACAGCAGCGATGGCCGCCCGCTGCTTCTGTCCGCCGGACAGAGTGGCCGGATGCCGTTGGAGCAGATGGACGATATCCAGCCGCTCCGCATAGGTTCGAATCCGCTGCTGCATTTCTTCCCGGCTCAGGCACAGATTTTCCAGGCCAAACGCGATATCATCCTCTACGGTGAGGCCGACAAACTGATCGTCCGGGTTGGCAAACACCATGCCGATATGACGGCGAATGTCGCCCAGCGTGCGGCCGTTCAGCTCCAGCCCATCGATCAGAATGCGTCCCCGGCTCATGAGGAGCAGGCCGTTCAACAGCCGAATGAGCGTGGACTTGCCTGCCCCGTTCCTTCCGGCGATGCATACCCACTGTCCATGGGGGATCGCCAGCGAGACATCTTTGAGCACGTTCGTGCAGCCCTGTCCGTAATATACATGCTTGAGCTTTACTGCATGCTCTGACTTATCGGTTATGCCCGCCATGCCTAACGCCTCCCCTTAGCTTTCTGTGTGAAACATGCCGAACGGATCAATACGCCGCAGGGATTCGATCAGATATTTTGCGGCCCATCCGACGAAGATCCCGGTCACCACGCCCGCCCCGAGCAGAAAGGGCAGGTAATAATAGATTTTTGCCGTCCCCAATACCAACGAGGCTGCCGTCAATTGCCCGATATTATGAGCGATGCCGCCAGCGATGCTCACGCCGGTTAAGCTGAAATTGCTCCCCCCGAGCCTCAGCATGACATACATCACCAGATAACTCGCCAGAGCGCCGAACATGCTGAACAGAAAGGTCGAGAAGCTGCCGAGTATAAAGGCGGTCAATAATGTTTTTAAGACAATGAGCCACAGGGCATCCCTGCCCCCAAGGCAGACCAGACAGGTCAGAACCATAATATTGCCGAGCCCCAGCTTGGCGCCGGGTATCGTGACCGCGAACGGAATCAAGGCTTCCACAATGCCCAGCACCACCGATAATGATGCGCAGATGGCGATCACGACCAGCTTGCGGAGCGCATAGGGATCAGGAGACAACGGCATCCGGCTCACTTCCTTTAATTTGTTCTCCGGTCACTTCAACGAACACGCGATTGGGCAAACATACGATGGTGCCATGGATGTCGTGAACGTGGCCGAACCCGATGCAGAGCTGATCCGGACAATCCGACTCCACCATCTCGATCCCTTCGCGCGAGATCCTCAAGAGGTTGTATCCCCGCTCCGTCCGGATTTCTATGTCTCGGGGCTCTTCTGTCAGCGCCACCGTATCATAATGCTTTCCATTCACCTCGATCATGGCATAGGTTCCCTTTCCCGTTCCGTCTTCCCCCATAAACTTGGATATTCCAAACCAGGCGACAGCCGCTATCAGCACAAGCGCTATTCCAATATCTCCGCGTTTCATCAGCATCTCTCCACTTCGCTTTGCTTATCTTCATTATCAGGGCTGCACCAAGCACCAGAAATGATTTTTCTCACATTCAGCGGGGTAAGGGTCTGATACGCTGAGATCATCGGAACTCGATGCAACAACAGCATCAGAATTCGAAGAGGAGGCACTATCATGTATAGGAAGTTTCTTTCCTGCGGCAGCCTGTTGATCATGCTCACCCTGCTGATGACGGGAGCGATCGGCTGCACAACCAAAGCGGATCAGAAGACAGCCGCCAGCACCGAACCCGCAGCCGAACGTTACTTTATATTCGATACCATTGTAAGTCTCCGCGTTTACGATGAACGGATGACACCCCGGCATTTCGACGAGGTTAGGGCTCTGCTGGAGCGGATCGACCAGCGCATGAACCGGCAGCTGGCGGGCAGCGAGATCGATCAGGTCAATCAAGCGGCAGGCAAATCCGAGATCAGCGTTTCGGAAGAGACCTTCAAGGTGGTCCAGACCGCCATCGATTACGCAGCGGCTTCCGGCGGACATTTCGAACCGACCGTAGGCCCGCTGGTGGATCTCTGGGGCATCGGGGGCGAACACCCTGCGGTGCCAAAAGAAGATGAGCTGGCCGCCGCCATGCAGCGAATGAACTACAAGGATGTGATTTTAAATCCGGCATCGAACGCCATCCGGCTGAAGAAGGAGGGAATGTCGCTGGATCTAGGCGCCATTGCCAAAGGATATGCCGCAGATGTCATCGCGGACTATTTGCAGCAGCAGGGTTTTCGCTCCGCCATCATTGACCTCGGAGGCAACATCCTGGCCATGGGTTCAAAGCCGGACGGCTCAACGTGGAATATCGGCATCCAGGACCCTGAGAAGGATCGCGGGCAATCCCTGGGAACGCTTGAAGTCGTCAATAAGACGATCGTAACCTCCGGCGTGTACGAGCGTTTCTTCGAAGCAGGGGGAAAAGTGTATCACCATATTCTGAGCCCCTTCACCGGTTATCCGGTCGATAACGACCTGCTCAGCGTAACGATTGTGACCGACACGTCCATGGACGCCGATGCCATGTCGACATCCGTCTTCTCGCTTGGGCTTACGGAAGGTCGGAAGTTCGTCGAGAGCCGGGATGACGCCGAAGCCATTTTCGTCACCACCGACCATCAAATCTATCTCACCTCAGGCCTGACCGATACATTCAAACTGACGAATGACCATTATCAGCTTGCCGAATAAGTTACGAAAAGGAGAAGATCGTATGAAACAGATTCGATCTGCAAGGTCCGATGCGAAGGATGGAGGGCTGTTTCCTGCGGGCACTTCCTCCGTCTTTTCGCCGCCGCATCTCGCTTTAATCCTGGAAATGGCCGAGCCAATCAGTTTGTTTGCCGGCGATTGTCTGTATCAGGAGAACGATCCTGCCGACCGGCTGTACTTCGTAAACCGGGGAAGCCTGAAGGTATCCAAGCTGCTGGAAGGCGGATTGTCGGCAACCTTGTCGCTCCACATCCCGGGCGATCTGTTCGGTGAGCCCGATCCGTTCGGACGAGCCGTGCATCATTTCGAAGCCAGGGCCATGGAGGATAGCGAGGTCGGCGTCGTGCCCCAGACCGAGCTGGATAAAATCATCCGCATCAACGGTGACTTTGCCGTGGAATATACGGGCTGGATGGCGCTCATGCAGCGTACCACGCAGAGCAAGCTGCGCGATCTGCTGCTGCATGGCAAATCCGGCGCCCTATGCTCTCTGCTGCTGCGGCTGTACAATATGTACGGCACCGGCGGGACCGCCAAGGATCACAGGGCTATCATCGGCAAGCGGATCACGAATCTGGAGATGGCGGAGATGATCGGCTCTACTCGTGAAAGCGTCAACCGTATCTTGAACGAGCTTAAGGATCTTGGCGTGATTACGACCGAGCGGGGGCGAATCGTGCTGAATGACCCCGCCTATTTGCGGAATATTTGCCACTGTGAGGACTGCCCCAAAGAGATTTGCCGAATGTAACGGACATCAACAAAAAACCTCTGAATGGAACACGGAGTCAACAGCAATCTCTCACCCGTGCCCAAACAGAGGTTTCTTATTCTCATGACCCCTTTCATGAATTACATTTACACGCCAGCACCCAAGGATTCGTGATCACCACATGATTCCATTACCCGCTCTAGAAAAACGAATTCTCTCCTGAAATGATACTGCCGTCTGATTAACAACCTCCCTTCAAGCATGCAGAGGTTCGGCAACCATTCGAGATTTCCACATGAAAACTGCGCTAATTCTCGGTGTATCATGACTCCGCCTTGCGCGCTATGATGGAGTTGGTTTAACGGTTTATAGGGAATCGCCCACTTGTTGCATGTATATCTGAGAGCGTTTCCATTCCAACTCTGCTTAGAAATGAGGTTTTGCCCATGAAATATCCGTTCCAGGATCCGGATCTACCGCTGGAAGAGCGGGTTCACGATCTGGTATCCCGATTGACCTTGGACGAAAAAATCGAATTAATGTGCCAATACCAAACGGAAGTCCCCCGTCTCGGCGTGCAAAAATATAAACATGGCACCGAAGGCGCCCACGGCGTGGCATGGCTTGGCGAAGCGACGGTCTTCCCGCAAAACACCGGACTTGCGTGCACGTGGAATCCCGAGCTGATGCGTGAAATTGGCTCGGTCATCGCGGAGGAAGCCCGGGTCTATTACCAGCGCGACCGGGCCATCAACGGACTGACCATCTGGGCGCCGACCGTGGATCTGGAACGCGACCCCCGGTGGGGACGAACGGAAGAAGCCTACGGGGAAGACCCGCACCTGACCGGGGAACTATCCACCGGGCTGGTGAAGGGCATGCAGGGAGACCATCCCTTCTACTACAAAACGGTAGCTACCCTGAAGCACTTCTACGGCAATAACAATGAAGCCGACCGCGGCAGCGCCTCGGTAAGCATCGATCCGAGGAACAAACGCGAATATTATCTGAAAGCTTTCGAGGCTCCGTTCCGGGAAGGGAAAGCCGGTTCCATGATGACCGCGTATAACGGCATCAACGGCACGCCGTGCAACCTGAACCATGAAGTGAACGATATCGTCAAGCAGGAATGGGGCATGGACGGATTCGTCGTAGGGGACGCGGGTGACGTGCTGGGTACCGTCATGGACCATCATTATGTCGCTTCCTACGCAGAGGCCGTTGCGGGTTCCGTCAAAGCCGGAATCGACAGTATCACCGACGATCAGGACATCTCCTTCCGCGCTCTCCGCGATGCTTTGGAGCAAGGATTGCTGGAGGAGCAGCATCTGGACCGTGCCCTCCGCAATACCTTCCGCGTCCGATTCCGCCTTGGCGAATTCGACCCGGAAGAGCGGAATCCATACAGCCGCATACCGGAGACGAAGCTCTGCGCGCCGGAGCATGCCGAATTATCTCTTCGAGCCGCCCGTGAGTCGATCGTGCTGCTGAAGAACGACGGTTTGCTGCCCCTTCCGCGTGATCCGTTCAAATCCACGGCCGTGATCGGACCGCTCGCCAACGAAGCGTTCACGGATTGGTACAGCGGCACGCCTCCCTACCGGATTACGCCGCTTCAGGGCGTGCAGGCCAAAGCGGGAGACCGCAACGTTCAATTCCATACGGGATTGGATCAGGTGCGCCTACGTTCTGCCGTCAATGGTACGTATGTCGCCCTGTCTTCCGAGGAGCAAGGCATCCTGCTTGCAGGCACGTCAGCATCCGCCGATGCCGCCGTATTCGAGCGAAACGACTGGGGCTGGGGCTCTGTCACGCTCCGCCTGGTCAGCAGCGGCAAATTCGTGACCGAAACGGAGACGGGACTGCAAGCTGCGGCCGATGAGGCTCGCGGCTGGTTCGTGAAGGAGGCTTTCGACTTCGATGCGTTACCGGATGGAAGCTTCCTGATGAAAAACTGGGAAGGCAAACCGATCCTGCTCGATGAGCATGGCCGGCTTGTTGTTGGCGGCATCGAGGAAACGGGAACGCCGTTTACCATCGAAACGGTTCAGGACGGCATCGCTGAAGCCGCTGCAGCGGCCGCATCGGCTGAAACGGCCATCGTCTTCGTGGGAAACAGCCCGTTCATTAACGGCAAGGAAACGATCGACCGTCCCGACATCACCCTTCCGCCTGCACAGCAGGCCTTGGTACAGGCGGTGTTCGAAGCTAATCCCCACACGGTGGTGGTCATCGTAGGCGGGTATCCGTTCGCGGTGAACTGGGAACAGGAGCATGTGCCGGCCATCCTCTTTACGTCTCACGCCGGGCAGGAGCTGGGCCATGCGGTGGCCGACGTTCTGTACGGAGATTATAATCCGGGCGGCCGCTTAAACATGACGTGGTATAAGTCAACCGAACAGCTTCCGGACATCATGGATTACGACATGATCAAGGGAAAACGGACCTATCAATATTTCGACGGGGATGTACTCTACCCGTTCGGTCACGGCCTCAGCTATTCCCGCTTCCAATACAGCGGTCTGTCGCTGAGCCAGCCGAAAATCACGGCCGAAGGCGGCGTAACCGTCACCGTTGCGGTAAGGAACGAGAGCCGGCTGGCCGGGGATGAGGTGGTTCAGCTGTATGTGAAGGCTGACTCCTCCCGCGTCATCCGTCCTCTCAAAACGTTGAAGGGCTTCCGCCGCGTTCATCTGGCTCCAGGCGCTTCGGAAACGGTAACCTTTGAGCTCAAAGCCGAGGATCTGGCCTTCTGGGATGTCACCCGGGAGCGCTACTGCGTGGAAAGCGGGACCTATACGCTCATGGCTGGACCATCCTCCGGCCGCCTGCCGGTCACCGCAGTCCTTCAAGTCCAAGGAGAGACGATCCCGCCACGCACGCTGCGGGAGCCTGTTCGGGCAGTGAATTATGACGACTACCAGGGTGTCTTCCTGGATGAATGCCGCGAAGGCGGCGAAAGCATCCGTTTACACGGCGACTCGGGATGGATCGCCTTCCATGATGCCGATCTCGGCAATTCTCCGGCCACGTTCGAGGCCAGGGTAAGCGGACATATCAAGGGCGGCGACATCGTCGTTACGACCGGCAGCCCGAATGGCCCCGCAGCCGGAAGCTGCAGGGTTCTGCCGACCGGAGGACGCCAGGCCTGGACGACGGTTCAGGCCGATCTGACGGGGTTAGCAGGACGGGCCGACGTCTTCCTGATCATGAAAGGCGAGGTCCAAATCAGCTGGTTCCGCATAGCTTAAGCCGCCAGCGATAAAGTGATAAACTCTGTAATATGTGAATCGGTGGTTCTTACGAGCCTGCCAGCGGCACCCTATCTTACAGATATCCATAGAACATCTGCGCTACGTTTTTATACGGTGGGCAGATGTTCTTTTTTGTTAGAATGAAGTCAATCCGAAAATATAAGATAATGTCCCCGCCTTCGTTATAAGGCCACCTCCGCAAAAAAAAATATGAACCCTTTCCAAGGGTCATTTGTTTATTAGACATAACGCAAAGAAAGGAGTGCCTTGGATTGACGGAACGCGAGTTATTCGATTCATACAACAAGGACGTGTACCGTACCTGTTACTACATGCTGCGGAACGCCCAAGATGCGGAAGATCTCTGCCATGACGTATTCGTCACCGTATTTCGCCAGGATTGGAGAAGCGTAGAGCATACACGCGCCTGGATCATGCGCATCGCGATGAATCATTGCCTGAACCTGCTTAGAAGGAATCAGACCCAGCGGGAAAAGCAAAGCCAGGTCGAGTGGCTCCACGAGCAGACTGCGGCATCGGTTAAATCCGTGGACACCATCGTATTGGAAAAAGCAGCGGCGGCGGAATGGGAGAGCCTGCTGCGGCAGCTTCCGGACAAGCTGATGGCCGTGGTCACGCTCCGCTATATCGGCGAGCTGTCGATGGCGGAAATTGCCGAAACGTTGAAGATTCCTGTAGGAACGGTTAAATCAAGGCTACACAAAGCATTGAAAATCATGCGCAAAAAGCTCGAGCATCATAACGGCTTTTGGCTGAAGGGGGAGAAACAATTTGGAACGTTTTGAGAACAACCTGAAAAATCAGATGAACACAGCGAATAACGTGTCTTATCCTGATTTTGACCGGATGTGGAGCAGCATACAGCAGGACGAATTGAAGGTGGCCGGAGGGGAATCCATTCCGATTCGTCCGCGTAAGCGAAAGCGGATTGCGATCATTACCGGGATATCCGTCGCCCTAATGGCCACACCGGTCTATGCAGCCTTGAATTATGACTGGTCCCATCTTCTGTCTTACAAGGCCGGGATCCAGACTGCGCTAGAACAAGGGCTTGGCCAGACGATTGAGAAATCCGTTACGAAGGATGGCATCACGCTAACGGTGCACACGGCGTTTATCGATGAGAACCGCACGTTCCTGCTCTACAGCCTGGATCCTGGCTCGACGCGGGCCGGCGAACAAATCGCTTTTGATCGAATCGGGCTTAAAGATAAGGAAGGCCACTCCATCGAGGGCCATTATTCTCATCAGTGGAACGAGGAGTTAGGCGTATTCCAGGGGTATTTCGAGACGGATTGGGTTGCTGAGGGCCAGATCGCGGATATCGAGTTTGCGATGGAGAATATCCGTTTTACCGGCGACGGAACACAGTCCATTCCTTACGACCCTCAAAACCCGAATACGCAGGTATTCCCCATTCAAAAGGATGGCATTGACAGCGTGGCCCTGCAGTCCTTCGAGCAAGCCGAAGGCAATGTCCTGCTCCAATCGGCCATTAGATTTACGGACCCTGAAATGAACAGCAGAAGCTGGGTGCGAATTCAAGCGGCCGATGACAAGAATGAGATGATTAAGGAGGTTAAACCTTCTACTTTCGGAACTCCGGCAGCCACCGGAGAATACCTGGGCCAGCAAATATTCAATTCCGATTCCCTGCGTGCGGAAGGCACGACATTCCAGCTGGCTTATGATCGCACGCTGCAAAGCGCAGACGGTATCTGGAGCTTGAATATGGCCCTGTCCAAGAAACAAATGGCCAACGGCACATGGAAGGACGTGCTGAATATCCCTGTAGATCAGGTGCCTGGCGAAACGAAGATCCATGAAATGATCGTGACGCCAACCCAAGTCCGGCTGATCCTGACCCATGAAGAAAAGCATACCCGTTTTCCTTTCATGGATTATCAACTAGATATAGGCGGAACGCTGTTGAACGGAGGTGTATGGTTTATTCAGGGACAATCCAATAAAACAGAGCTTCGCTTTGAAATGGCCGGACTGAATGCAGCCTCCCTGGCGAACCAACCGGTGTCTCTGATCGCCAAGCACCGCGTCGACGAATTCGCCGGAGATAAGAATCCGATCCGCTTGACCGATATTTCGGCTGAGCATCAGACCTTAACATCCAGTATCGCCGGCTATCCGATCACGTGGACCTATTACATGAAGGACCACAACCTCTATGTGGAATCCTTGAGCTCCGACCCGGCGTTCGGCGGCGTCAACCAGACTTATTATCTGGACGGCGAAGATCGGAACTATGGCATGCCGGCCATAATCGGCCTGCTCGGCGATGACAATAATAAACATATGGACGTGTATGAGAATTTCGACAAGACCGAACTCGAGGTGTATATTTCGAACTATACCACCCATAAACGAGACGATGTCTTGCGCATACCGCTTAAGGCTGGAAAATAATATATAACGCGTAATAAACGACAAAAGAAACCCTCAGGATGAACTTGAACGCTCCCCCGGAACGGCGCTTCTGCCAAGAAGCGCCGTTCCTCTTTCGGTCTTTCGTTCTCCACCATTTGAGGGTTTATTTCTTTTTTTCGTTAGAACATGTCACAATTCTGGGCGGCAGACTGTCATATTGGTGAATCATCAAACGTAAAGGGGAACTGAACATGGAACTGCGAATGAATTACCGGTCGGCCAATCCCGAAGCCTTCAAAACCCTGCTTGCCCTGGAGCAAGCGGCTCAAAAAAGCGGACTGGATCATAAGCTGTACGAGATCATTAAGCTCCGGGCGTCCCAGATCAACGGCTGCTCCTTCTGCGTGGATATGCATTCGAAGGATCTGCTCTCCATGGGCGAGAGCGTGGACCGTCTCCTCCTTCTGCCGATGTGGCGCGAAGTGCCGATCTATTCCGACGAGGAACGGGCCGTCATCGAATTGACGGAGTGCGTGACCAAGCTGACCGAAGCCGGCGTTCCGGCCGAGGTATACGAACGCGTGCGCAAGCATTTTGACGAGAAGCAATTCGTCGATCTGGTCATGGCGATCACGACCATCAATGCCTGGAACCGGATCGGCGTTGCTACAGGGCTGTTCCCGGGCTGTTTTGATTAAACAGCTGCAATTTATCCGGATTGACCACAAGAAAGATCCGGCTGATGCGGGACAAGTCGGGTTCCCACTCTGCCGTAAGCACCATGGAGACCCTGCCTTCCCGCTTCAGCAATACGCCGGGCTCCCCATTGACGGAGACGGGTTCAAACCCTTCCCGAAACGAGCCTTTGGCGGACAATCCCTCGAAGAAAGCCCGTACCCGCTCCACGCCCAGTATCGGATTGATGGCTGCTTTTGCTTTGCCGCCGCCATCCGACAGCAGCGTAACCTCTTCCTTCAGGAAAGAGAGCAGCGGTTTAAAATTTCCCATATCGGACGCCCGCAGGAAGGCTTCAATGAAGCGTTCCTGCTTTTCCGTACGGGTCCCCTCTCCCACCGGCCTCTCCGTATGTTGGCCCATTTTTTGCTGGGCACGGCTGAAGGTCTTGCGGCAGCTGATCTCCGTCTTTCCAAGCATCTCCGAGATTTCATGATATTCGAGGCCCAGCGTATCCTTGGCGATATAGATGGCACGCTCCAGCGGCGTCAGGCGTTGGAGCAGCACCAGGTAGGCATAGCCGATATTCTCGCGGCGTTCCGCAGGATCGGACCTCTTTATCATGTCATAATCGGGCATCGGCTCCGGCAGCCAGGGACCGGTATACGTTTCGCGCTGGCGCCTGGACGATTTCAGCAGGTTGATGCAGCGGTTCGTTGTCATTTTGGCCAAATATGCCTTCTCGTTTTGCACCTCTCCCCGATCCATCTGCACGAATTGGGAAAAAACATCCTGCACGATGTCCTCGGCATCCGCCGCACTCCCCAGCATCCGGTAGGCCAGGCCGAACATCATCGGCTTGTATTCGATATAGATTTGATCCCATAACATCAGGCACACCTTCTTACTCTGTATATTGTCGGCAGTAAGCTACACCACATATAAGACAGATGAACACTACCGTCTGTGACATCAAGACGCCCTAATCCTACTCTATCCTATAGATCCCGATCTCTAAAAGGGGCAGTTTATCGGAGAGTTTGAGGGTCAACGAACGCTGCGTTCACGATCCAATATGAACATTGTGGACAAGGTACGATAAATCTATCGACATTTGGGTAATTTTTAAATAACATATGGGATGACCTCACCACAAACGTAAAAGGTTTAAGAGCTTAGAAAGTAGGGAAACACATGAAAAAATCCACCCCTTTACGTCGCGTCGAATTCGGTTATTTTCTGCTGATTGCTCTTGCCATCGTCCAGCAGGCGTTATTATTTTGGCACATCCATGTAAACCAAAGTTTTACTTTCATGGAATTTATGTTTAGCGCCGGATCGCTGGCCGCTTTACTTATCGGGTTCTTTCTGCCGGTCGGCGTTTCGACGGTTGCCGTTTTTGTGTATTTGGTTACGTATTTCGTCTGGTTGTCCACGCTGGCTCCAATCCACGCGCTTACGCTGTCCTGGATTTTGCTGCTGCCCGCCAATACCGCCATTGCCGTCTTCATTAAGCTGGCCCTCGTGCGAAGCCGAAGATTTATCCGCCGTCTCGAGCAACTGAGGAAAACCAACCCGGACATCGACATCGATACCTCGCTCGGCAGCAAGGAGGCTTTTGAAAGCACGCTGGTGAAACAAGCAAATCTGGCAAACCGGTATTCCGATCAATACGGCTTCTGCATTATGATGTTCAAGCTCGATTTCCTCCCCCTGACCAGAGAAAACGTCGGCTCCCACCGCTTTGCCAGGCTGATTGTGGAATTGTCCAATACGATTCAGAAGCAGATCCGTTACGAAGACTATAAGTTCTCCATCGGCGAAGGGCGGTTTATCATTCTATGTCCGCTCACCAAGCCGGAATACCTCAAAAGCCTCATGGACCGCATCAAAGTCGCCATGATGAACGTCCCCTTCCGGGATAAAAAAGGCATGTCCCTCAAGCTAGTGGTCCGAGCCGGCGGCCTCGTATTCCAGAAAGAGCAGTTTAGCCGATACGAACATATCGATGATGTCATCTCCGCTTTAGAACGTAATACCGAGACCGACCTCATCGGTGAATATATTTAACGAAGCTATCATCGCCATGAAAAAGGAGGCTTGCAGCCGATGTGGTATACCCATTGGTTTATCCCTCTATGCATCGGGGTCAGCATCGTGTTCTCCATCGCCATCATGATCCTGACGATCGCAACCTTAAGCTTCCGTTCGAAAATCAAACGAAAGTACGATCGGGGGAAGTTTAGTGACTGACTTTTTCCTTGTTATCTCCATCATCAGCATATGGATTGCCGTACTGGAGTCGATTATTATCATGGCCGGCGCCATCGTGTTCATTCATAAACAAAGCCGGCAGAAGCTGGTGAATCCCGGCAATTTGGAGGATTATCCCACCGTGACGGTCATGGTGCCCGCGCACAATGAGGAATTGGTCATCCAGGCAACGGTCGAGCACATTTTGCAGATGAATTACCCTCACCACAAAATGCAGCTGATTGTCATCGCCGACAATTGCAAGGATCATACGGCCGAGCGGTTACAAGCGCTGAAAGCGCATGAGCGTTACCGGGACCGCGACTTTCTGATCCTGGAGAGAGAGGGAACCGGCGGCAAATCGGGCGCTTTGAACGACGCGCTCAAGCAGGCAACGGGCGATTGGATCTGTGTCTACGACGCCGACGCCGCTCCCGAGAAAAATGCGCTGTTGTTCCTCACGCAGAAGGCGATGGAGCAGCCCGAACGCTACGGGGCCGTCTTCGGACGCAACAAGGCCCGAAACCGCGGGCAGAATTTCCTGTCCCGCTGCATCAATCTGGAGCTGGTGACCATTCAGCGCGTGCATCATACAGGGTTATGGCAGCTGTTTAAGCTGGGTACCATTCCCGGCACGAACTTTATCGTGAAAACCGCGCTCATTCAGGACATCGGTGGATGGGATGAGCATGCGATCACCGAAGATACCGCGATTTCGTTCGAGATCCTGACGAGAGGGCAGCTGATTGCCCTGGCTCCCCAAGCCGAGGCTTATCAGCAGGAGCCCGAGGATCTGAAGGTGTACATGAAGCAGCGCGAACGCTGGGCCAAAGGCAACTACAGCGTCGTCACGGATAATATTCATCATCTGTTCGACCGGAGCAGCTGGCGGATTAAGCTGCATGTGCTGTATTACGCGGCCAGTTACTTCTGGTTTATGATTGCCATCATCATCTCGGATATTATATTTATCGCCAATATCGTGTATCAGATCATCGCGCTGTTTAATCCGGCCGTCGTCTCTCCTTTCCGGTTTGAAGGGGATGTCTACATGTATCTCGTCATTGCCTGGGCCTTAATGTATTACATCTACGTCCTGCAGATTAACCTGGCGCTCGCAACGGACATCGGCCAAAGCACCACGCGCAACTTCATTCTATCCTGCGTGTCGTACTTCACCTACGCTCAGCTGTTCCTCGTCATATCCATCAAGGCGTTCTACTCCATGATCGTGGACAAGATTACGGGCAGGGAGTCGAAGTGGTATAAGACCGAGCGGTTTGGATAGAGGGCGCCATTTATATTTGGTGTTAGAAAAATCATGACCACCCGTCCAACGGGTGGTTTGCTCTTGGGGTATAACCCCTTGTTGCCAAACTGCGCCTAAAGTCGCTAGCCTGACCACAAATCCGTTCAGGCTCAGTGTTTTTGTCACTTTCACTTACCAGTTAAACTGGTTTATTTCTTCTTGCTCCTGTTGCTACTGAACGGATCTTCGTACTCTTTTACACTCAGCTTATCTACCGCTTGGTCATGTGCTTCTTGTTCACGAATATACTTTCTTACCGTTGCTTCATTTAACCCTACCATACTCACATAATATCCTTCTGCCCAGAATTTTCGATTCCCGTATTTATATTTGAGCTGAGCATGCATCTCAAAGATCATGAGCAAACTTTTTCCCTTTAGATACCCCATAAACGTGGAGACTGCAATTTTAGGTGGAATCGCTACCAACATGTGTACATGATCCGGCATCATAGGCTGTAGCTCTTGGTTGCCATGAATGACCATTTCTTTCTTTTTGAGCCTGAACATCTCAATTGTATTGGAATGGTCTTAGTGGTCAACCCTTAAATCCCTCCACCCGTAGCAGGTGGTTTTTTTTTTCGCGCGTTTCACGCACTCAACTGGCTAAAGCCATAACAAAAAGCCTCCGTGAGGAGGCTTCAGCGTTGTTTATCACACAACATTTTTGGCTTTATTTTAGCGGAACCTTCATTTCCAGCTCTTCAATGTAATTTTTAACGATCTTCCCATCGGCATCCAGCTTAAACGCGCCATTTGCTGCACCAGGTGCTTCCATCTCGGGATAGAACGGTTTAATCGTGATAAATTTAGCATCACTATGGATCGGAGTTAACACGATGTCATTATAAAGTGCTTTTTCTTTATTGTTATCATCTGTACCAAACGCTGTCAAGTAATCCAGCTGACGGCCGCTGTCATCCACAACCTCATACTGCATACCAAAAAGCCGCTCTGTTGTATCTCCCTTCGCAATCAGTTGAACACGAGTTGAAGTTGATGTAAGGCTTATTTTACCAAGCTTAAGAGTTAGGTTCCCAGCCTGTTTGGTCAAGCTGTCTGTTAGCACCACTGGTTTGTCTGCTGTCTTTTGCATTAGAAGTTCAACAATGTAAGGTTTATCCACCCCTGTAAGTTTTACCTTTAGTTTAAGCTGAAACTTCTCTGGAAAAGTGTAGCCTTTGCCGCCTAACCATGAAGCATCCTTAAGAAGAACACGAGCACTTTCCGGCGTTTCTCCAGATCCCCACTTCAGACCCGGTCTTTGGCCCAACCCCCCTCCGCCAAGCTCAATAATAGATTTTCCGTCAATAAACCCATCGATGGACTCGAGACTTCCATGTTCAATTTGAGCACTTCCTTCATCTTTTGTCCCCTTGTGCACAAAGCTGCTCTTTAGTTCCTTGCCGCTTCGGTTGAGTGAAATATCAATGAAGTTTCCATCAAATTGTGCTTTTGCCACCTCAAGGGTAATGCCGCTCTGAGTTACTTGAACGGTTTTCGCTTTACTCGCAGTCGCAGCCTTTCCTTTTTCTCCAGCAGCTTGAGCTGCCGCAGCATCAACCGTTGCTGCTTGATATCCCCAAGCCCCGCCTCCAACTAACAATCCTGCTGTCAAAGCTGTTACCGCAATCATTTTAGATGTGTTTTTCATGGTTTATCGTCTCCTCTAGTTTCGGATGAAATCTCGTATAGTTTCTGTATTTCTGCTTGATCAACCGGAACGGTGATCTCCAACTCGTTGATATAATTTTTAATGACTTCCCCACGCTCGTTTAGCTTAAAGCTTCCTGAAGAGGATGAAGAATGCTCCATTTCAGGCAAAAAAGCTTTCAGTTTGATTGATGAAGGAGCCTTTGCCATACGTTCAAACAGCACATTATAACGAAGCTCTCCTGCGCGGCCGGTTTCATGCGCACCATATCCGCCAATGACACCCAGCACATTGCCACTGTCATCCCACAGTTCAAACCATAGCCGACGCTGCCATTCCTGATCATCCGAAACAACACTTAACAACACTTGGGTTGTAATCGGTGTGAACTGGATTTCGCTTAAGGTCAGCTTGTGGCCTCTCCATTCTCTCGACTTCTGAATGGTGGACATAACTTTGGCCTGGTGTTTACGTACAGGAAGTTCCAACATAAATTGTTCTTCAACCCCCTCCAGACCGACCTGAATTGTTAGCGTAAATGCATCTGGAAGTTCTGATGTAAGCTGCTTTGTTACGGAGTGTGACGTAAGTTCGTAAATAGCTGTATTTGGATCGGAAGTGGGTTTTGCTTTAAAACCCATATTCCATCCATTATTTTGACGAGAGATGGGACGTCCATCGATCTGCGCCTCGAAGGAATGAATGGCTCCTTTAGGATATTTGGGCTTTGTTCCGTTTCCCGTAGAAATTTGGTCAAGAATACTGCCACTTAGTTTTTCTCCATCACGCGTAACTACCATGGATAGCCTTGTGCCATCGTAGACAAGCTCTGGAATACGGAGAGTGATTCCATCATGGGTGGCGCTGGCTTCCACGACATCTACAAGACCGCGCTCCTCCAAGGTTTGCAGGCCTAAGTCGTCGGCGGCCAGCTTAAACAGACTGCCGATGAGTGGAACACTTTGCAGTGCTGCTGCTATGGTCGGTGATACAGCAGCACCGCCCAGCAAGCCACCGATCGTAACAATCAATACCGCTGCAGCGGTCAAAAGGATACGGCGAACCCGGGACACAACACAAGCAGCCTTTTTACGGTGACTGCGTTCCTGCATTGGGAAAGTTTCCAGAGCGGCATACACCTCTTCTTGACGGCGACGAATAATATCGGGGACCTTGCCTGCATCCTTACTCCCCAACTCCCGCAGCTGCTGTTCAAGATCTCGTTTATTCATACGCCACTCTCCCCTTTCCAATTTCGTTGACTTGCTTTGCCAGCACCCCTCGAGCTCTGTGTAACCGGGCTCTAACAGCTCCTTCTGACAGATCAAGGACACTTGCAATATGTTTGATCGATAAATCCTGATAATAGAACAGATGAACAACCAAACGTAACGATTCGTCCAGATTCTCCACAGCTTCCCGTAAATCAAGCTGCCGGCTGTTCACAACATCTTCTTCCTTGCTGCCCGTCCTGATCTGCTCGGGCAGTTCCGCCATGGCGACGGTTCGTTTGCGCATACGCAGCACCTGATTACATTCGTTGATCAGTATACGGATAAGCCACGTTTTGAAATAAGCTGTCTTCCTTAAGCCGGCTATACCTTTATATGCTTTCAGCGTCGTTTCCTGAAGAGCATCCGCGCAATCCTCATCCCGTCCCACAATGGACTTTGCCAAACGATACAACTCGGGCTCCAGCCTCCGGAGCAACTGAATAAATGCTTCACGATCTCCCTGCTGTGCTCGTTTGACTTCTTGTACCATAGTTTGCTGCACGAATTTCATCTCCTTCTGAGGGCCCTCCATAGATTAGATGGACAAGTACTACAAAAGGTTATATACCGTTCAAAAAAAGTTTTATGACTGGTTTTACTTCTTTTTGTTCCGATTACTGCTGAATGGATCTTCGTGTTCTTTTACACTCAGCTTATCTACCGCTTGATCATGTGCTTCTTGCTCACGAATGGGATCGCTACCAACATGTGTACATGATCTGGCATCATATGACCCTCTATGATCTCTACACCTTTGTACTTGCATAAGCGTTTGAAAATTTCAATCAGATCTCTTCTCACTTGATTATAAATCTCTTTCCGTCTATACTTCGGGGTGAATACAATGTGGTATTTGCACATCCACTTTGTGTGAGCTAGGCTGTAGCTCTTGGTTGCCATCTAAGACCATTTCCTTTCTTTGAGCCTGAACATCTCAAGTTTATCGGAATGGTCTTAGTGGTCAAACCCTCAATCCCTCCACCCGCATAGCGGGTGGTTTTTTGTTTCGTGCGTTTCACGCACTCAACTGGCTAAAGCCATAATAAAAGAAGAAGGATCGCCATGACATGGCGATCCTTCTTCTTGTTCCACTATGTTCACCATGCTGTGTAAAAGCATTTACATCGTCATGGCTATTCGATTTTCCAGTTCTTTTGCTCATTGCGAAGTTTCTCAGGTGTCACGTCATTACCGGCGGGATCCACGATGCTTAATCCCGAAAAGGTGCTCAGCACCTGCCCGCGAATTTCGCGCAGGTATTCCGTGCGCAAAACTTGCTGTTCGGCTCTTTCCGCAGCAGTGAGCACTCCTTCCCGCTGTTTTTGTGCCAATTCGTTAATCCGGGTTAAGCTTTGGATCATGATATCCCTCTTTTCCGTTATTTGTTTGTTTATTTATCTTAATATAAAGATAAATTATTTAGAGATATTTGTCAACCCCTGCCAACCTTCATTGCCGTCAGGCGCATTTGTGATTATTTTCCTATCAAAAGTCCCTTCCTTTCCTTAAACTTGGTGTTTAAGGTTTATTTATTTACAAATCGTGGTTAATGTTAGTATTGAAAACTTGGTGTTCGCAGCATAATACAAATGCAGGTCTTCATCCCTTAGGAAAAATTGCTTATGCCTTTCTGGCAGAACATGAAATATAATAGAGGAACTTAACTTTAAAACAACTGGGGGAACATCTATGAAATCTCAGCTCAACAACCCAGCTTCACCGGGGAAAAGCGATCGTTTTTCCTCTGCTGGATTCATCCTGGCCGCGATCGGGAGCTCCGTCGGCCTCGGAAACATGTGGAAGTTCCCGTACATTACGGGAGAACACGGCGGCGCAGCTTTCTTCCTGCTCTTCATTATCTGTCTCATCGTGATCGGTTTGCCCGTCCTGCTGGCAGAGCTTGCCATCGGACGAGCCGGCCGCGGGAGTGCCGCGACTTCCTTCGTTAAAGCGGGCGGACCGAAAGTCTTCGGACAGCTTGGATTGCTCCAGGTTATCGCGCCGTTTCTCATCCTGACCTTCTATGTCATTGTGGCAGGCTGGACGCTTCATTATGCCGTCATGTCGTTTAGCGGCAATCTGTACAGCAACACCGATTTCGGCGGTCAATTCACCGCGTTTACGGAAGGCTACATGCCGATCATTTGGCAGATTGTCGCTATTGCGATTACAGGATGGGTAGTGGCTAAAGGCATCTCCGGCGGAATAGAAAAATTCAACAAGGTCCTGATCCCGGGACTGATCATTCTGTTAATTGTGTTAATGATCCGTGCTGTAACCTTGCCAGGGGCCGGAGCAGGGGTATCGTTCTTCTTGAATCCTGACTTCTCGAAGCTGAGCCCGGAAGCGGCACTCGTCGCGCTGGGACATGCCTTCTTCTCCCTCTCGCTTGGGATGGGGATTCTGTTGACCTACGGGGCTTATGTCGATAAGCGGCAATCCCTTGGTCCGGCTACCCTCGCCATCGGCGCAGGCGACCTGATCTATGCATTTATTGCCGGACTTATCATATTCCCGACAACCGCTTCCTTTGGGATCGAGCCGAATGCCGGCCCTTCCCTCGTCTTCATTGCCTTGCCGGCTGCCTTCTCGGCCATGCCGCTGGGTGCTTTTTTCGGAGGATTGTTCTTTGTCCTTCTAGCTATCGCCGCTTTAACCTCCGCGGTCTCCTTGCTGGAGGTTCCGACCTCGTATGTCATGGACCGCTGGCATTGGGGACGCACCAAAGCCGTTGTGGTTATCAGCGCACTGGTTCTGCTGGTCGGCTTACCCTCCGCGTTGTCATTCGGCATCGTGCCTGGGCTTACCGATATCGGCGGCAAAAATTTCTTTGATTGGCTGGATTTCATTACATCCAATATCCTGCTTCCGATCGGGGGCCTGATCACCACCCTCTTTGCGGGATACTTCTGGAAGAAGGCCGCTGATGCCGCCGGTCTGAAAGCAGGCTGGTTCCGGGTATGGCTGTTCATGCTCCGTTATATTGCGCCGATTCTCGTATTTCTGGTGCTGCTTCATACCACGGGGCTCATCACATTCGAATAATTATCCTCTCGGCAGCCCCTTGGCCCTTCCCGGTCCAGGAGGCTGCCTTTTCTGTGCGACTTGGTCACCCGGACGGCCGGAGATGACGGAACACTTGCAGATTGGCACACCTCCCATGAAGCGGATCATATACTGTTCTAAAGGAGGTGTAATTCCCATGCCGATTCAATTGTTGGACATGCGTCTATCCGTCCATATGCCGATGCGGGCCAGCGACCGTAAACCCATCGATATTTCCGAGCCGCTCCTTATCGGAGATATCGGACTTCAAACCATCCCGGCGCTTGGAACGGTCAACGTCACGGACGTGCGCGTATGGCTGTCCGGCACGGTATCCTTGTTACGTCCGGCCACAACCGAGGCAGCGCCTTCCTCCATGACTCTATTAATTGAGCGCGACGGCAGCGGAACGCCGGGTTCCGGAACGATCATTTACGAGCAGGTCGTCGATCCCGGGAACCTCTCGTTCCATATGTTCCCCATCTCCCTGGCGGCCGGTGATTTCCCTCCCACCGCAGTCGTTAACCAAGGATTGATCCGGTATACACTCTATATAGTCTCCCCCGGCGAAAATTCACTCCAGCTCAGCGGTCCGGTCTCCTTCAGCGGCATTGCGGTCGCCGGATCCGGTTAAGGCGAAGTTTGAACGGCAAGAAGGTCTTCCCCGGTTCGCTTTGATATGGCCTGTTCCAGCACCATGGTCGTGATGACGATCGCTTTGCCTTCCTCCATCAGAGCTGGTATCAGATTACGAATGATATAACTTGTCTCCAGATCGACATTTTGCTCCGGGTCTTCCATGAACAAAACCTGCGGATTATGAACGAGTGCACGTGCGATGGACAATCGGCGCAATTCCGACGGTGTCAATTGCAACACCCGGCTGTTTTGCTTCTCTGCTAGTCCTAACCGCTGCAATAACAGCTCCATGTCTGGCTTCGTCTCATAGAGACGAGCATAAAAATGGAGGAATTCACGAACCTTCAGACGCTCGTATGCCGCATCCGATAACAGCTGAATCCCTATTTTTTCTCTAATATTCCGTGTATGTTCCGGTGTCAGCGCCTCTCCCTGAATCCAGATGGAATCCTCCGATATCGGCGTCTGCCCGATCATGGCGAGCAGCACTTGATGTCCTAATTCGTGATTGCATTGAATGGCAACGCATTGACCTGCGCTCACCTCAAGGTTGATGTGTGGAATTAATACGGTACTGCCGGATGTCTTCTGAACGTGTCGTAGCTGTACTGTGCTCATCTGATTTTGTAGCCCCTAGAACGTTGATTCAACAGTCCTATTTTAATGGAATGATTTGGATGAAACTACTGTTTATTTCGGATCATTCGCTAGCAGATGCTATTTCCCGAGAAATAATGACAAGGGATGACCATGAATGAAACAAAAAAGGACTTCTAGTTTAAGAAGTCCTTTTTTACCTATTTTTTATATTATGTAAATGAGTACATACATTTTTCCAGAACGGCAGAGTTTTCTCGCAACAGTGTTCCAATGTAACCCCGGCCATCTTTTTCAGGAGGAAAACCGTTTCTTTTCTTGTGATATGCAGTAGGCTCGGTTCCGCAATCTTTGCCAGAACGAATAAGGAAAACAGATCATTCCTTTGGTGGTCTGTTCTCATGGCTTGCCTTGGTATCGACGTTGCGGAACATCTGCAACAAGCACTTCCTATTCATGACGATCATCGTAGTTGTACCGAACATATTTAATATAAATAGAAGGGCAGCGCGACAAATAGTGAGTGGTGTCATTAAATTGCCGTATGACATCAATCAGATTTTAGGGAATGACAGAGGTTTGCCAAATCGCGGTGACGGTTGATGAGGGTAACTTTGGGAAAGGACTACGGTTTCGGTCTTGATTTCAGGGTTTTCCAGGTTGAATTTATGAATGTCAATTCCTAGCTGGATACAAACGTCCTCTATTTTCAAATTAATGGACATACATCACCTCATGAACGGATATGACCTTACTTCACAGAGCATCTGAAATCATATTTCGTATCCAAGCCAGGATGTGATTTACCTCATAAATATAACGCATGGCCCGTGCGACCAACAGTGTGTGTTGTCATGAATATTGTCATATGACAATCATCTCGAATTGGTGGAACAGGAAATAAAATGAAGAAGAGCACGCCGATTCGCGCGCTCTTCTCCAATCATTCACAATACGCCATCATCGCCGACAGCGAATCAAGGCTATTTGTTCAACAAGGCAGCCGCCTCCGTCAGCATCATTCCGCTCAGCTGCACGCTCAGTTGAACGGGAAGCGTCGGCAGAGCGTCCCAGGCAGGGCTGCATAAACCAGCATCCTCAAGCATTCCCTTCTCCCACAGCGTTTCCGCGTTACACTGAATCATTCGGCGTACGCCGTCCTCTTCAGGCGCCTCTTCAAGCAGCACCAGCAGATAACGGATGAGGATGCCTTTAAACAGCCCCGTGTCGTCAATACCCTCATCGGGCAGAAGCAGGGTGCTTGGATCGCACAGCTCCAGCATGCACGCATCAGCAGTCCGTTTAGCGTCCTCGAGATAGGACGTATCCCCCGTACAACGGTATAATTCCACTCCGGCACCGAGGAACACGCCCTGGCAATACGTGAATTTCCAATCGTAATCGATCTCACCGTCGCCCAGCCGGTTCATGCCATCCCATACAAACCCGGTCGATGGATCGACAAGCCGGCTTTTGTTCCATTCATAGATGCGCTTGGCCCAGTTCAAATCTTCTCCGTTCCGCTCTAAAAGATACAGCCTCGCCGCCAAAATGGCGGCAGGCGCGTTGGCCGGCGTGTTTTTGTAATCCAGCTGATCCTTCTTCCACGCCATGCCGCCCCCGCAGTGATCGTTCCAAGCGGTCTTGATGTCTTCCCACAGCGTCAGCGCCTGCTCCTTATACCACTCGCTTCCGGTAGCCTGATGCGCACGCAGCAGCGCAAGTGCCGTCCACTCCATGTCATCGTAATAATTATGGGTGAACGTATGGCCGTTGTACTTGTACAGGCTTCGGCTGAATGCCTCCATTCGGTCGGCATACACCGGCTTCCCCGTGCGATGATAAGCATCCACCAGCACATCCAGCACATGCGCCTGCCACCAATAATAGAAATTCTCGCCGGCCGCGGCATGTTCCCGCGGAAACCATTGATCCATAATGCCGCTGTCCGGGTTTCCGTAATTTCGGTACATGGCCTCCTGCAGCAGGTCTGCTCTCTTATCCCAGTTCGCCGTAGAATGCCGACCAGCGCTCCCCCCAGCCTGCCCCGCGGATTCCAGCACGGCCGCACATTCAAGCAGCATCACGCCGCTCAGCTGCGAGCTGAGCTGAACGATAGCGTCAGACGGTGGACGGCTCTTCCAATCGGTCCCGAACAACGCGCCATCTGCAGTCTTTCCCTGTTCCCAGAGCACATTGGCGTTCCGGCTCAGCCACCCTGCAGCTTCTGTTGCTTCAGGCCACGCCTTGATGGCTTCCGTTACATAACGGATCAGGATGCCTTTGAACAATCCGGCGTCGCCTCCACCTTCGTCCGGGAGGATGCCTTCTGCCGAATCCGCCAGCTCTACGCGCATCGCTTGAAAGGTCCGCTTGGAGTCTTCAAGGTAGGCCGAATCACCCGTAACCCGAAACAGCTCGACCGCTGCTCCGATAAATACGCCTTGGCAATACGTGAATTTCCAATCTTTATCGATGGCCCCGTCCCCGGTCCGGTTCATCCCGTCCCAGACAAAACCCGTGGCAGGATCCACGAGGGTATTCTTCTGCCAGGCGTAGATTTTCCGAGCCCATTCCAGGTCCGCCGGGTTGCCGAAAGCCCGATACAGCTGTGCCGCCAAAATAACCGCAGGCGCATTAGCCGGGGTATTCTTATAACCGAGCTGCTCCTTGTGCCAAGCAATCCCCCCGCCTTGAACATCGTTCCAGCCGGTTTGAATATCCTCCCAGAGCGTCAGCGCCGCTTGCTTGTACTTCTCCAGCCCCGTCGCCTCATAGGCGCGCAGCCATGCCAGCGCCATCCATTCCATGTCATCGTACAGCTCATTCGGCCATGCACCCTCATTTCGGCGGAGCACTCCCTCATACAGCTGCTCCAGCCGCTCCGCATACAACGGATCTGCCGTGCGAACATAACCGTCCACCAGCACATCCGCCGCATGCGCCATCCACCAATAATGGAAAATCGTGTTGCACGCCCCGTCCGGGCACGGCGTTTCTATATTGTACATACGGATCGAATCATTCCAGAAATGGCGTTCCAGCGCGCGCTGCGCCTCATTGGCCCTTTTGGTCCATATACCGGACACCGTTATCATTGTCGAAATCACTCCTGACATCTCAATATGCAAGTTTCTTTTTCCATGCGTTAAGCATATCCAGTTTCCATCCCGCTAGCCTTTGATCCCGCTAAATGCGATGCCCTGAATGAAGTACCGCTGCAGAGCCAGGAACAGGACAAGGATCGGCAAAATAGCCACCAGCGCCCCGGCCATCATTGGGCCGTAATCCGTCTGGAAATTGAACGAGAACGCTTGGAGCCCCATCTGGATCGTCGCCTTGTTCGGATCGTTCAGCACGATCATCGGCCACAGGAAGCTGTTCCAGCCCGCCTGAAACGTGAAGATGCTCAAGGTTGCCAGCGCGGGCTTGGTCAGAGGCAAATAGATGCGCCAAAAAATTTTGAATTCGCCGCAGCCCTCAATCCGCGCCATCTCCATCATGTCGGAGGGGAGCGTCAGGAAGAACTGCCGCATGAAAAACACCGCAAACGTGCCGGAAGCCCCCGGAAGAATGATCCCCCAGAAGGAATTCATCAGCCCCATGCCGCCGCTTCCGAACAGGTCGTTGCCCCCCATCAGCGGTATATGGCGCAGCACATACACGCTCGGGATCATCGTGACGATGCCCGGGACCATCATCGCGGCCAGCAGCACGCGGAAGAGTCCCGAGTTGCCTTTGAACTTCAGCTTGGCAAAAGCGTAGCCGCTGAGCGAACCGAAGAACAGGTTGAGCAGCACGCCGGTAATGGCCAGAAAGAATGAATTCCAGAAATAAAGGCCGAAGGGTACGGTTGTGAACGCCTTTTTATAGTGCTCCAGCGTGATGTCCGCAGGGAACCATTTGATCGGCATCGAGAACATATCCTCATCCGGCTTAAAAGAGGTCATCACGCTCCAGTAGAACGGGAGGAACATGACGATGGCGATCAGAATGGCACCGATATAGAAGACGCTCGCGGTAAGGATTCGCTGCCGCTTGGCCTGACTCTCAATTGCTCTCATCTCTTGTCTTCCTCCTCTAAGCCCCGATTACACAATCGATTCTTCCGATTTATTGATCTTCATGCTGATCAGCGAGAAGACCAGAATCGCCATCGCCAGCACAAAGGCCTGTGACGATGCATACCCCATCTGCAGCTGGTTAAAGCCCTGCTGATAAATGAGATAAACCGGCGTTTTCGTTGCATTGGCGGGTCCGCCCTGCGTGAGCACGAATGCCTGATCAAACAGCTGCAGCGCGCCGATAATCGACATCGTGCTGACAAGGAACGTGGTCGGCCGCAGCTGCGGCCAGGTAATGTAACGCAGGCAATCGAATTTGCTGGCACCGTCCAGACGAGCGGACTCGTACAGATAATCCGGCACGCCCTGAAGTCCGGCCAGGTAAATGATCATATTGGAGCCTACGCTCTGCCACAGCGTCATCATGATAATCGACAGCATGGCGGTATCGGTCTGGGACACCCAGGCCGGGCCCGTGATGCCGAACAGCGACAAGATCCCGTTAACGAGCCCGTATTCGGGATGCAGCATCCAGATCCAGACGGTGGCCGCCGCGACCGCCGACGTCAAGGTCGGAAGATAGTAAAACGTCCGCAGCGCCTTGACTCCCCTCGCCGCCCGGTTCAGCAGGATCGCCAGCAGAAGGGAGATCAGTACGTTGAGCGGCACGAACACCACCGCATAGATCATCACGTTAACGAAGGTTTTCCAATACAAATCATCGCCGAACAGTCGCCTGTAATTGTCCATGCCGACCCAGTCGTTCGAGCTGAGCACGTCATAATTGGTAAAACTCAGGTACAGCGCCATTCCAACCGGGATCACCATGAATACCGCAAATAACAGCATTGTCGGCATAATGAACAGGTAGCCCATCCTGGCCTGGTGCTTGCCAAGCCTCGTGACGGAAGCAGACTTGGCGCTGACTGGCTTCGTGGCGGAAGTCATCCTCATGCTCCTTTCTGTAGCTCCTAGAATCCCCGAATGGGTTAACGGGCAACGGCATTTTCCTTCAGCTGCTTATCGCCCTGCTCCTGGCTGAGCCGGAGGGTCTCTTCGGCGCTCTGCTTGTTCTGCATGAACAGCTCCAGATTCGGAATGACGGCATTCTCCTCCATGACGGAGTAACCCGGATGCGTCGGCCGTGTTTTGGCAAATTCAAGCGTCTCCATAAACGGTATCCATTTCGGATCGTCCGCGAAGAACGGATCTTCAAAGGCAGGCTTGAAGCCCGGCATATTCAGGCTCGTTTTGGCCCATAACACGGCATTGTCCTTGTTGGCCGTCCACCATTTGATAAACTCCCAAGCCTCCTCCGGATGCTTCGAGCCTTGCGGAATGACAAGCCCAAAGCCACCCATAACGCTTCCCTTATCGCCGTTCGGTCCGGCCGGTGGCGGCACGATGCCATATTCCAGGTCTTTGCCGTATTTATCATAGGTGCTCAGCATCCACGGGCCGGTGTACAGCATGGCGACTTTTCCGGTGACAAACGCATCCGTTCCTTCGCCCAAGCCGTCCTCGAAACCGATCTTGTACACCTTGTCCTCATTCAGCAAACGTCCCCAGAAGTCCAATACCGCTTTGCCCTTCTCGTTGTTCACGTTCATCGTGTTGTCCGAGGTCAGCATCGTTCCGCCCGCCTGCTGCAAATACATGTTGAACAGTCCGGGATCCCCCATCGACAACCCCGCCGTTTCGAGCTTGGTCCCGTTCCACTTGGTCGTGGCTTTGGCTGCCGCCTCAAGCTCATCCCAGTTCGTTGGCGGCTCAAGCCCAGCTTCCTCCAGCATTTTCTTGTTGTAGAACAGGGCCCGCGCGTCCACCGTCAACGGCAATCCGTACAGCTTGTCTTCATAGGTAAGCTCCTTCAGAGCCTCTTCGTAAAAATCCTCCTTGTTGACGCCGTCGCGCTCCAGGTATTCATCTACGGGATGAAGCACATTCTTAGGTGCATAGAGTGCGGTCCGCCACCGGTCCCAGAACACGACATCCGGCGTCCCCCCGTTCGTGGCCGCGGTCAGAAACTTCGTCACCACGTCCTGCTGGAGAGCATATTTCACCTCGATTTTATCTTGGGATTTATTAAAAGCATCCACCATCGTTTGGATCTGTTCCTGCCCTTCTCCGCCCCAGTCTCCCCAGAAGGTCAGCACCGTTTTGCCGCCGCTGGCTTCTCCGCCGGAGGAGCCGCCGCTGCCTCCTGAGCAGCCCGCTAGAAGCCCAATCACAACTATCATTGACCATACGATCTTCCACTGCTTTTTCATTCGTTAACCCTCCCTTATGAATTCCAAGCTTGGTTCGCCGCTTCATCCCGCTGCTAGCTTTACCGTTTAACCGCGATACCGGAGCACAACAGCACCAGTTCGCAAAACATCATATTGGCCCATGAAAACCAAGGCCGGGTATATTCCTGCGGCCGATCCACATGGAACCCTTCATGCATGAGTCCGGTTCCTCCGTCCGTTGCCAACAGCAGTTCAAGGAGGCGCTGCCGCTCGGCTTCATCCTGTTCGGTCATCCCTTGCATCGCAAGCGCAATATGCCATATGTATTGATCCGGCGTATGCGGACTGCCGATGCCGGATGCAGCCGTCCCCGAGAAGTAGTACGGGTTCCGCTCACTCAAGATAAACCTCCGCGTATTCGCGTATATGGGATCTTCCGCATTTCGGTATCCCAAGTACGGAATGGACAGCAGGCTGGGCACATTCGCGTCGTCCATCAGGTTAACCGAACCCAATCCATCCACCTCGTATGCATAGATAGGACCGCATTCCAGATGCTCCACAATGGCGTACCGCTGTATGCCGGCTTCGATCTGTGCCGCGAGCTCTGCGGCCGCCGCTGCCAGTTCCCGAACCTTCAGAATCTCCTCGGCAATCTCCGTCACATACCCCAGCACAACGACCGCAAACATGTTCGACGGAACCAGGTAACCGTAGGCACAAGCATCGTCGCTCGGCCTGAAGCCGGACCAGGTCATGCCGGTATATGCCGTCTCCGCTCCTTTTCCGCCACGGACCAGCGTATCCGACGGAGGGCAGTTGCTCCGCTCGAAGGTGTAAGCCGATTTCTGTTCATGGTGCTGCTCTGTCGTCCACAACTCGATAATCTGCCGCACGCCTGCCCGAAAGGTTTCGTCAAAATGGCCGGTCCTCCCGGAGTTTTTCCACAGCAGGTAGCTGAGCTGGATCGGGTAACACAGCGAATCGATCTCGTATTTCCGTTCCCAAATCCACGGACTCATCTCGGTTGCATCATCCTGATGTCCCATCCCGTTGGCAGACTCATTGAACGCATTGGCATACGGATCCCGCAGAATATAGTCAAACTGGCGTCTGACCACGCCCTGGATCATGTCGCCGATCTCGCGGTCCTCTCCAAGCACCAGGAAGGGCCTGACCTGCGCAGCCGAATCGCGCAGCCACATGGCAGGAATATCCCCGGTAATGACAAACGTCGTGCCGTCCTCCATTCGCTTCAAGGTGGTATTCCAGGTATTGGCTAGGCATCTCTCGAACATGTCAGCCGTTCGTTTCGGCTGCTTCGCCCGAACCATGTCCGATAACCGCCTAATGGCCTCTGGCAATTCAGTTATGGATTGCACGTGATGTTCCCCTTTCACTTGATGGAATTATGAAACCGCTATCACGAATCAGTATATTGTTATCTAGTTAATATGTCAATATATAAAATAAAATAAATGTTATATTAGGCATTAGGTAAACATCGGCACAAAAACAACGCTGCTCCTCACCGGATTAAGAACAAAAAAAACCATGCGCTCACAGGTTCGTGAGCGCATGGTTTGCATGCGTACATGGGTAAGGGAAGACATTACAAACATTCCGTATTCACGTTTCCTGTTTGTAAGGTTCAACCTCCAAGGTTTTCGTTATCGAATTCAAATTTTGGTCGGCCAGGGAATTACCAATGCGCCGGTCACTTTCCAACACACTATGCATCGAAGGCTGCGCCAGCTGCCCAGACGTTTGAACAAGTTTCTGCTATTCCTTGACGGGACCGGTAGATGCGCCAACCACCAATTCCGCGGGCAATCTCTTCTCGACCGCAACCGCGTCGTGGTTCATGATGCCCAGCACCGTCTCGATCGCCAGCCTTCCCATCTCTTCCTCGTTCTGTCGCATATGGGTAAACAAGTACCCCTCACCGATATTTAATTGCGGACTGTCGAAGCATATGATCGATACATCCTCCGGGACCCGCAAACCGAGACGTTCAGCTGCAACCTTAGCAAGCAATGCAATATTGTACTCAATCGCAAAAAAAGCGGTAATCGACGGATGATCCTGCAAATGCTGAATGATCCGCTGTATTTCCCGTTCAATATTGCTTTCGTAGAAAGCATTGGGCAGCGTGGCCGTTACGTCACTGATCCAGATTTCCTTGTCAAACGCGATGCCCCGGGCGGCATGAGCCTGGACGAAACCTTCAATCCGCTCTTCGACCGCCGTCGTATCCCTCGGCGGAGGAGACAGCAGGCAAATATGGCGGTGACCCAAATCGAATAAATGCTCCACCGCCTGCACGGCTGCCCCAAGATTATCCGTGCTGATGGAGGCCGCAGCGACCCCCTTCAGCTTGCGGTCAATCAGGACGAGCGGGAAGCGGGCAATGACCATCTTCAATATTTCGGCATTAAAATATTCCCCCTGCGCGGGAAATACGATAAGACCGTTCACGCCGAGATTGCGCAGCTTCTGGATGGACAATTCCTCATTATCCTGGTCCCCGAACGTTCTGCGCAGGACCAGAAAGCAGTCATTCTCCCTGGAATACTGCTCCATGCTGTAGATCAGCCGCGTCCCGTAGCTTGAAGAAAAATCCGTGATGACCAGGCCGATCATTTTCTCCCGGCCGGCCGTGCCGGTTTCTGTGCTCTCTGAGGAGATGGGTTCCCTGTGTACCACAGGCTCATCCGGATCGGCTACGAACGATCCCTTGCCCGGCTTGCGCACGATCACGCCTTCTGCCGCCAGCAAATCCAAGGCTTTCTTGCTCGTGATTCGGCTAACTCCGTACTCATCCGCAAGTTCCTTCTCTGATGGAACTTTATCTCCAATCCGAAACATATGGGTTGAGATCTTTCGCTTCATCTCGTTAAAAATCTGTTCATACATCGGCTTCGTGGAAGCTGCATCTTTCAAATTGATATCCCTCCAACGGTACTCCAAAACCTGCTAATTTATATAACAATATAACATGATATATTTAAATTGTCCATGTTGAACGATGATCGCACACAGATTCATCACGTCCCCTATTGGCTTAAAACAGCACCATACAAACTCATAACTTGGACAATGCATGATCAACCCGACCATTGCCCATCCTATAAACCATATCCTTAAATTTTTTGCGGAGGGAGGAAGATTAGTTGGAGCGCTTTGACCCGGAACTCGTCTTTTTTGAGCCGGATGCGTTGGAGTATCCGCTTGGGAAGAAGCTGCAAGCATGGTTTGAGGAATTAGGCACACCCATCAAAATAACCACCTCCCATAATCGGGTAACCGGCATTCCGGGGGAGACCGAAACCGAAAAATACCGAAACGCCAAACGCACCCTAGTCGTTGGGATTAGGAAGACCTTGGATTTCGACACGTCCAAGCCTTCTGCGGAGTATGCCATCCCGCTGACCACGGGATGTGCAGGACATTGTCATTACTGCTATCTCCAAACCACCATGAGCTCGAAGCCTTATGTCCGGATTTATGTCAACCTGGATGAAATTCTGGACCGAGCGAAGCAGTATATCGCTGAGCGGTCGCCCGAAATCACCCGGTTCGAGGCCGCTTGTACCGGCGATCCCGTATCTCTGGAGCATTTGACCGGGGCACTGGCCTATTACATTGAATTTATGGCCAAGCAGGAACATGGCCGACTGCGATTCGTGACGAAATTCGCCAACATCGATTCCCTGCTGAATATCCATCACGGCGGCCATACCAGGGTACGCTTCTCCATCAATTCCGATTATGTGATCCGTTATTTCGAGCCGGGTACCTCTTCCTTCGAAGAACGCATTGAAGCCGCTGGGAAAATTGCCGAAGCCGGGTATCCGTTAGGATTCATCATTGCCCCGATCGTCAAATATGACGGATGGCAGGAAGGGTACTGGCATTTATTAGAGAAGCTCCATGAGCGATTGAGCCATGTGGAGGTTAAGGATCTGACATTTGAGCTCATTCAGCACCGGTTTACCAAAACGGCCAAAAACACCATTTTGAAACGGTACCCCAAAACCAAGCTGGACATGGATGAGGAGGACCGGCAGTTAAAGTGGGGAAGGTATGGAAAATTCAAATACGTCTATAAGGCCGAAACCGTCGAGGAGTTTCAGCAGCTGTTCGAAAAGGGAATCCAAGAATATTTCCCGCGAGCGGAAATTGCCTATTTTGTCTAAAATAACCGGGAACGCCAGTCATTTGATGTACCCGAAAACAACATAACGGACACCTCGCGGTGCCCGTTATTCTTATGAACGATATACATTCGTATCTGCTCTTTCATCGAAGGGCCGCGAACTCTTCGGCCTTGTGATCTTGGTCGTACATCCAGACCTCAATCTCATGAATATCCATCGGCTTTCCGTAATAGTAACCCTGCATGACATGACACCCGAGCCCTGTCAAAAAGTCGATATGCTCCTTATTCTCCACGCCTTCGGCAATCACGTCAAGATTCAGCTTTTCCGCCATAAGAACGACGGCGTTGACGATGGCGCGCTTGCTGGGCGTGTCCAAATCATTGGTGAACTGGCGGTCCAGCTTCAGGGCATCAATCGGTATCCGGTCCAGGAGCCCTATCGAGGAATAGCCGGTTCCGAAATCATCCATGGAGACCTTAACCCCTAAGGATCTGATGCTCCCAAGCTGACGGATGATATCGTTCACATCGTGCAGCACCATGGACTCCGTAATCTCCAGCTCTAACAACCGCGGCTCCAAATCCGCCTGGCGCAGCACGTTTTGAATCAGCTCCAGCAGATTGTCGCCATGAAATAAACGGACCGATAGATTCACCGAGACCGGCTGGACAACCCCGCTATCCTGCCACACCCTGCACTGCTTGCATGCTTCTTCAAGCGTCCATCGGGTCATCGGAATAATCAGCCCCGTCTCTTCCGCTATCGGAATGAATTCCTGAGGGGAAATCACGCCGAGTCGAGGATGCTTCCAGCGGAGCAGCGCCTCGAATCCGACCAAGCGGTCGCTTTGCACATTCCATTTCGGCTGATACACGATGAAGAACTCCTTCATCTCCAGCGCTCTTTGCAGGTCCTTCTCCAATTCCATCTTGCGAACCTCTTGAAGACCCATCTCCTCGTCATAAAGGCATTGCTGATTCTTGCCGAGTCCCTTCGCTTTATACATGGCGGTGTCGGCATTCTTCAGCAGCGTCGTACGATCCGAGCTATGGACGGAACCGATGCTGATGCCGATGCTAACCGTCACATACAGCTCGTTGCCGTCAATATGGTACACCTTTTTAATTTGTTGGAGTATATCATCGGCTAAGCGCTGGGCATAATTCGGGTCGCTTTGCTTCAAAATAACCAGAAATTCGTCGCCCCCGATCCGGAACACCTGCTGGCCGCTTCGAATGAATTGACGCAGCCGCTTGCCCACTTCCTCGACCAGCAAATCCCCGACATTATGACCCAGCGTATCGTTGATGGCCTTAAATTGGTCCAGATCCAGAAACAGGATCGTAATCTTATCCGTTTCGGCATTCGTCCTGAAGAACCGATTCATCTCATTGCGGTTGGGCAATCCCGTGATTGTATCCTGATAGGCCAGCTTTTCCAGCACATGCCGATCAAAGAACATCGCGCCCCAGGAAATCAACAGAATAGCAAAAATCGCGACCGTCACGCAGTACAGGAGGAAGAAATCCACAGACTGCGGCTGATGTGTCATCATGCCGGTATGTGCTTCAAAGCGCGCCGCCTTCATCCCTGTATAATGCATCCCGCACACGGCGAATCCCATCACAACCGCCGAGCCCCACTTGAGAAAGCTGGACTTGGAATGGTTGCGAAAACGAAGAAACAGTAATAAGGCCGCATAGGAGGCTGCCAGCGCAATGACGGCGGACAATATCCAAAAGACGGGATCGTAACGGATGTCGGCGTGAACGACCATGGCTTCCATTCCCATGTAATGCATCGTCACGATGCCGCTTCCCATAACGACACCGCCGATCGCGATTTTGGACCAGTTAATATCCTTGGGCATGGTGATATAAAACGCGATGAATGAGGAAATCACGCTGGCCAGCATCGACATGATGGTCAGAAAGGCGTCGTACGTCACGTTCATATTCATGTGCATGGCCAGCATGCCGACAAAATGCATGGACCAAATGCCGCTTCCCATGACCATGGCTCCCCCGAATAGCCAAAAAAACTTGGATTTGCCGTTCGCGTCCGAAATTTTGGACGTAATATTCAAAGCCGAGTATGAAGCAAGTATAGCGATCGCAATTGAAAGCCCAACAATATACAAGTTATAATTGCCGTCCATCTGAGCTGTGCACACTCCTTTTGTGAGTAATCCTTAGGTCCTATGAAGTTCATACGTTACCTGAGATACAAACGTTTCTATTAATTCAAGGATGGCTCTCCCTGCATATCCAAGGTGATTATTCTTATGGTTGCGGCCCGCCCGGCCCTGAGTCTTCCTCCTATTATATCTTTAGTAACTATTCAATTTCTCGACAAACTCCGTTTTGGCTGAAACTTTCGGAACCTGCATGAGTCCAAAGGACTATATATTCCACAATCTCCCTGTCTTTCCTTCTAATCGATTTCAAATCACGGAACGCCATACGGACATTCCATTTGGATGGATATTGAAAAACAAAAAAGCTGCCGACTTATTCCCTCAGGTCAGCAGCTTTTATCATGACTTCATGGAGCACTTACCTTCGTTTCTCCATTCATATACTTCTCGCCCCACTCACAGATTTGATCCAGGATGGGCTGCAGTGAAACGCCCAATTCGCTCAGCTCGTACACGACCTTCGGCGGCACTTGATTAAAGACCGTTCGCGTAATAATCCCATCCTCCTCCAGCTCCCGAAGGGTCTGGGTTAACATCTTCTGCGTAATATCCGGCATCTCTTTCTTAATTTCACTCGTACGCTTGGGCCCATAACTAAGGTGGCACAGCACAACGATCTTCCACTTGCCGCCGATCACCTCCATGGTGGCTTCGGACGGAATATGGTATTGCCGGTCACGATTCATAAGATCCTCTCACCTCCCGTGCGTAAAATTACTGCGACTATGAAGGGCACTTTAGGGTGCTAATAGCACTTTTAGGTACCTATAGAACAAATAAGTGCGTACTTCCTTCCAGCCATTATATGATACATAATCCCCTTATACCAGTACTGCAAGAAAACAAAGCACATTCAACACATTATAGAAGAAAGCGAAGGTGATTCATGATGAAAGTACTGACCGTTGTCACTCATCCCAGAGTGAACTCCTTTACATTTGCTGTCACGGAGCGATTTGTGCAAGGGCTTCAAGATGCCGGACATGAGACGGAGGTTCTGGATCTTCACCGCATCGGTTTCGATCCGGTTCTGTGGGAGGCGGACGAACCCGATTGGTCTGATCCTGGCAAGGTTTTTTCCGCCGAGGTTGAAAACGAGATCGCGCGAATGAAACAGCACGACGCGCTGGCCTATATCTTCCCGGTATGGTGGTACGGGGTTCCGGCTATGCTGAAGGGGTATATCGATCGTGTCTGGAATCACGGCTTCGCATATGGCGGCGGTTCCAAGCTCCATCACAAGAAGGCGCTATGGATCGCATTAGCAGGAGCGTCGGAGGACCATTTTGCCAAGCGGAGCTATGATACGATGCTGTCCCATTCCCTCAACGTCGGCATGGCCAAATATTCCGGAATCGAAGATTCCCGAGTGGAATTCTTCTATGACACGTTGGAGGGCAGACCGGAGCACATGGAGAGCCTGCTGGAGCGGGCATATCAGCTGGGATTGCATTATGCGGATTCTGGCGTGAGCGTGAAATGATTGCTTTATAATTAGCCGAATTTATAAAATCGACCTCAAGAGAGGTCGATTTTTATTTACAACACTTCTGATTGATGATTCCCACAATATTGGTACGTCAGCAGGCTTGGAGGAATATAGGTTGGCATCAACCATTGATAAGACATCTCTAAATTTAATTGTCCCAACCATAATCTGCCTTGGTCCGTCACGATACATTTTCCACATCCGCCTCGCTACGGCTACCCTTAGGAACCGCCGTCACTCCTCCACCATCTCTCGCAATTCCTCATACAGCTCCCTCGTCTTCGCCGAGTCCTCATCGTTATAGAAAATGTGCACGTCATCCAGCACGAATTGGATATAGGGCGGATTGTTCTTGAAGATGTACAGCCTCGACTTCCCGATGTCCTTCAGGCGGAAATGTCCCCGGGCATGCTTATCCGTGGATTCACCATTGGTCTTGGAACCGGAAGGCACGCTCTCGACTAGCGTCAGCTGCCGGATGTCCGTCATATCGAAGCTATAGGAATACATCGGGTAGTCAATCTCGATCCGTTGATCCGACGTAACCGTAAGCTTAGGCGAGGTCATCTCGGATCGGATGAGCAGGAACGAAGTACCGAAGATAACAGCCGCCACGAGAGCGCCGGCACCCCATACGATCATTTTCCCTACCGGGGTGGCCGTATTGACGGTCTCTCCGACCCCCACTCGCTTCGTAACAAAGATACTTTTATCGTTCGGATTATGATAGGTGAAGCCGTTCGCCCAATATTCATCATCGTCCGTGTAGACGGTTTTGCCGTCATTAGTCAGGATCTCCTGCTCTTGAATGTGGAGCCTTCGATAAACATAAATCACGAGCCCTGCCGGAATAGCCGTGAATAAGAGTACCATCGTAACCCATATGCCGTTCATGGCCGCATTTTCATTCATAACCAACAGAAGGAGAATAAGGAAAAGGATATTCTCAAGAATCGCTACGAATAACCACAACAAAGAAACGGCTCGGCGTCTTGCCTGATTCAATACGAGATTGGTTTCGCTGTTCATGCTGTACACCTTGGCCTTCGTCCTTCTCATCGACAGCGAGACCAGGAACAGAATGACGGTCATCACCATTCCGCCAGCCGAAACGCCCCACAACTGCGGGTCCTTGGACACGGACCACAGCGTCAGTCCGATCGACATGGCCCCTGGAATGAGAAACAGCCATGGGGAGGCAGATCGTTGATTCTTCCACTGCGCTACACGCAGGTCGCCCAGGATTACCCGCTTGGTCCCGACGAACCATTCTTCCTCCCGCTTCTGTACCAGCGTTTCGCGGAATGCCGTTCTGAACGGAAGCACCATCACGACCATAAAGACTATGAGCCATACAAAAAAAATAAATCGTCTGGTACGCAAACCATGGACGGAGAATTACAAAGGGGATGTAGGCTGCCAGCATCCATATGCTCGCAAGGTTCATCCTTCTATTGAATTTGGCTTGAACTTGGCGAATGCCGTCATGCTCCATGGCATGCGGCGGCAGGGTAACCGCGAATAACATCCCGTTTCTGTATTTGGCCTGCGGTTTATACGTGGCAAGCAATGCAACGTAACAGATGATCGCGGTAATGGACAGGATTCCGGTTAGCAGGAAGATCACCTCTCTTCATTAGGACTGAGGAAACGTCATTTTGGAAAAAATGCGGGAGCACAGCTCCTGAAACCCGGAACGGTCAATCCCTTGAATCGCTGCTTGCGCAATGATCAATTGAAGCTCTTCCTCCAATTGCGGCGAAGGCTCGGGGTTGTGGGGCTTAGGCGGGCTCACCTTGGCCCCGTGCCGGCGGTCTATCACGATATAGCCCTGCTGTTTCAGAAGTGAATACGCTTTGTTCACCGTCATTGTATTGATTCCGAGTTCATCCGCCAATTGGCGGACGGTTGGCAGCTTTTCTTCCCGAGCAAGCTCGCCTGTAGCAATACCGACGACAATCTGATTGCGCAGCTGCTCGTATAGAGGAACCCCACTGTCCAGTTGTAAAGAGATCATCATCTTCAGGCACGCTCCTCTGCAAATATATTCACATGAATAAGCATCATCTTATCTGTCATTAAGTATTAATCATTATAATACAAATAATACTTATAGCGGAAGAGGGCACTCCTAAAATTTGAAACATTTCTGTCATTCTTACCGTACATATAATCAATGGAAAAATAACGGAACAGGAGGAGTGCCGTCGATGATGCCCCAAGGAATGTCTTTTGGCGGAAGTTTTGATTTTATGTTTACGCTGGTTCCCATTCTGATCGGGATTGTATTCGTGATTGTGATCGTGGGCTTCATCTCCAACGGTGCCCGCTATCTTAAAAATGCCAAGTCCCCGCGCAATTCCGAGTTTGCCCGGGTCGTCTCCAAACGGATGGATGTCCGCCATCATACCAATCACCACAACAACGATAACGGAATGATGCACGCCAACCATTCATCCCGTACGTACTACTACATCACGCTCGAATTTGATAATGGAGAACGCAAAGAGTACCTTGACGTCAAGAACCTGTACGGTCTTGTCGTGGAGGGAGATACCGGCTATGCCGCCATCCAGGGCGACTGGATCGTCGCGTTTGAGCGGAATATGCAGCCGCAGTCGTAACCGGACGCGTTTACAGTAAAAATGAAGAAGCATCACGTCTCCGTATTTTATTCGCACGGTCCCTTAAGAACAGAAGAGCCTTAGTCCGCGGTCAAACCCGAACTAAGGCTCTTCTTGTTGAATCGACTTGAACGATTAATATTTCATCTTATCCATTACGCATTGCTGCTCGTTTTGATAGACTCATTCACTTCGATCAGTTCGACGACGGCCTCGCTTTTCAGCGTATTGCCGATCGTGCATGCTCGCTCAACGACGGATTTCAGCTTCTCCTTGTAGGCAGGCTCCAGTGTTGGCGGCAGCGAGACAAGGACGTTGAAATGCGAGAACTTATTGCTTTTATCCTCTGCTTTTACTGATGACACTTCGATATGAATGGAAGACTTATCATATTCCACGCCGTCGTAAGCCATGATTTTTTGGAGCGAGATGGATACGCACAGCGCCAGTGACGCTTCCAGCAGCTCTCTCGGAGACAAGCCGCCCTCCAAATTCGGGCCGTGGTTTCCTGCAATCTGAAACCCGGCCTCATTGAATATCCGATCCTGACCTTCTACGATTTGTAACGTTGTCATGGTCCTTCTCTCCTTTTGGTTGGGGTTGCGAACTTATCTGTTCTAGTCAACAAAATGACAGGCGACCTTATGGCCCGGCCGCACTTCTCTTACAGCCGGTATGTCGGTTCTGCATACATCGGTTGCATAGGGACAGCGCGTGTGGAAAACACAGCCGCTCGGCGGCGATATCGGGGACGGGATTTCCCCCCGCAACATGATCCGTTCCTTTAACCGGCTGCGGTTAAAATCCGGTACGGCCGAGAACAAAGCCTTCGTATAGGGATGCAACGGCTCATGAAACAAATCGTCCGTCAAAGCCTCTTCCATTATTTTTCCGAGATACATAATGCCGATCCGATCCGAAATATACCGAACCACGCTGATATCATGCGTTATAAATAATAGCGTTAGTTTCATTCCACGCTGCAGGCGCTTGAGCATGTTCAGAATTTGCGACTGGATGGACACATCCAGAGCGGAGACCGGCTCGTCGCACACGATGATTTTCGGATTCATGATAAGCGCGCGCGCCAAGCCCAGCCGCTGGCGTTGCCCGCCCGAGAATTCATGTGGAAAGCGAAAGGCATGCTCCGGCTGCAAGCCGACGGTTTGCAGGATGCGGAACACGGTTTCCTGACGCTCCGCCTTGTCCCCCATTTTATGAATGATCAAGGGCTCCTCCAGCATCCGGCCGATTCGTTTCCTCGGATTGAGCGAAGAGAACGGATCTTGAAAAACAAGCTGCACGTCCTTGCGGAAATTCCGCATTTCCTCCCTCGTCATGGCCGCCAATTCCCGATCCCGATACAGGACCTGCCCTTGGCTCGCCGGCGTTAATCCGAGGATGGTGCGTCCCGTGGTGCTTTTCCCGGAGCCTGATTCGCCGACCAGGCCGTAGGTTTCTCCCTCGTTCAATTGCAGGGAAACGTCCGTGACCGCGTTGACGTACGCTTTGGCGCCCCCTATCTTGCCGAATGATCCGTACACCGGAAACTGCTTGTGAAGGGAGCTTACCTTTAAGATCGAACGATCAGCTGCTTGTTCCAACGGTTGTCTCCCTCCCTTCCTGCTTGTTTAGGGCCTCGTAATGCCAGCACTTCACTCGATGGTCCGTTTGGGCCGTTTGCATCGGCGGCTCGGAGGTACGGCACAGCTCGTCGGCATAAGGACACCGCGTTGAGAAGCCGCAGCCCTGCGGAATATCCGTCAGGGATGGCACCGTTCCCTCAATGACGTAAAGCTCATCGTCCCTGTCCCCTTCCAGCTTGGGGATGGATTGGATCAGCCCCTGAGTATAAGGATGCAGCGGCGTTTGGAACAGCTGTTCCGTGGGAGCTTCCTCCACGATCTGCCCCAAGTACATCACCTTCACGCCCGTGCAAATTTCCGAGACCACGCCCAGATCATGCGTAATGAACAGCACGCCCATGCCCATTTTGCGGTTCAAGTCGGCGATCAATTCCAAAATCTGCGCCTGAATCGTCACATCGAGCGCGGTTGTCGGCTCATCCGCGATCAACAGCTTCGGCTCGCAGGAGAGCGCCATGGCAATCATCGCCCGCTGCTGCATCCCCCCCGACAGCTGATGGGGATATTCGTTAACCCTGATTTCGGGCGAAGGAATGCCCGTCATCCGCAAAATCTCGATGGCTTGCTGATGGGCTTCCTTCTTGGACTTCTTCTGATGAAGGCGTATGGCTTCTCCGATTTGATTTCCAATCGTATAGACAGGGCTCAGAGAGGTTAGCGGGTCCTGAAATATCATGGATATTTGATCTCCCCGGATCGCCCGTAATTTGGAATGCGGGAGGGACAGCAGGTTCTGATTCTCGAATATGACCTCTCCCTCGTACTCGATCGCATCCGTATGATCCAGCAATCTCATGATGGATTGGGACATCACGCTTTTTCCGCTGCCGGACTCTCCGACGATACCGATGATGTCACCAGTATTCATGGAAAAGCTGACCCCGTTCACCGCTGTCAATTTTCCGCGCTCGGTATGAAAATGCGTTTTAAGATTTTTCACTTCCAATAGAGGCTCTTTATTCATGGAAACACCTCCAGCCTTATATTCATCGCTTTCTAAACTTTTGCTTCACGCGAGGGTCCAGCAAATCGCGCAGCCCGTCTCCCAGCAAATTCAAGCTGAGGACGGACAGAACGAGCGTGGCCCCGGGAAATACGACCATCCACCATGCCTTGTAAATAACAAGCTTGCTTGCCTGCAAAATGTTCCCCCAGCTAGCTTCGGGCGCAGGAATGCCCGCACCGAGAAAGCTTAAAGCCGCCTCCGAGATAATCGCTTCGGCAAATACGAATGTCGCCTGTACCAATAGAGGAGACAGTACATTCGGCACGATGTGCTGCCATATAATGCGCGTGGAGCTGGCCCCCTGGACATGCATCGCCTCGATGTAGGTTTGCTCGCGCACCACCAGTGCTGCCGAGCGGACGACTCGGGCAATATTCGGCGTGAACACGATCGTCAGCGCAATGATAACGTTCAAAGCGGATGCGCCGAGCGCGGCCATTAAGGCAATGGCAAGCAAGATTCCCGGAATCGCAATCAATCCGTCGCAAATGCGCATGAGAATATGGTCCAACGTCTTGTAATACGTCGCATAGACGCCGATCACGAGTCCCAGAGCGGAGGACAGCAGCGCAACCGCCAGTCCGACGCTAATCGATACCCTGGCCCCGTAGAGAAGCCGGGTTAACAAATCCCGTCCGAATTCGTCGGTACCCAGCCAATGCTCGGCCCCGGGCGGCGTTAAACGGTCCACAACCTTCATGTCGTACGGACCGTAGTTCGTGAAGAGCGGTCCGATCAGCGCCAGAATCACCAATACAACAAAGATGGTCGCTCCGATCAAAAGCCCGTAGTTGGACTTCAGGCGGCGATATCCTAAGGCTCGCTGTTCTTTTTTCAGCTTTTTGCTGACTTGAGCGACATATTCCTTTTCCTGAACTGTAGCCATCCTGTTACACCTCTTTTATTTGCGATCCAATCGAACGCGCGGATCCACCGCGCCGTACAGCAAGTCGATGATCAAGTTGATGGTGACGTACATCAGCGTGACGACGAGCACCACCCCTTGGATCACCGCAAAGTCCCTCCTGGCAATGGAATTCAAGATCAATTGACCCAGACCGGGAATGTTAAATATGGCCTCCACGACCACCGCTCCCGTCACCAACGTGCCGAAGGTTTGTCCAATGACGGTCAGAATGGGCAGAAACGCGCTCCGAAACGCATGTTTGAACAGCACCTTCATTTCATGCAGGCCTTTGGATCGGGCTGTCTTGATAAAATTCAAATTCAGCACTTCCAGCATGGACGAACGGGTCATCCGCGTAATCAGGGCCGCCTGTATGGTTCCAAGGGAAATGCCGGGAAGAATCAGATATTTCATATGTTCCCATAGCCCGCTGCTCAGCGGTTCATATCCAGCGACCGGCAGCCACTGCAGCTTGACGCCCACGAACAGCATAAGGAACAATCCCAGCAAGAAACTGGGCAAGGCCATGCCCAGCAAGGATATCCCCATCAACGTATAATCGGCGATGGATCCTCGCTTGTAAGCGGCGATAATCCCGAAGGGAATCGCGAGCAGGATCGCGATGACCTGTGCCAGAATGGCCAGCGATAGCGTGGGGGTAATATGCTCCGCAATGGCTTCGCTGACCGGCTGTTTCATGAAGATCGAATCCCCCAGGTCCCCCTTGAACACGTTGGCCACCCAGCTCGTATATTGTTCGAGTATCGGGCGGTCCAGTCCAAGGTCCTGGTTCAGCTGCTGTATTTCCTCCTCCGACGCCTCCATGCCCAAGATGGCCGCCGCCGGATTCCCCGGCGTTATGTGGATGATCAGAAAAATAGCGATGGTGACGACGGCCAGTACGGGAATCAACGACAAAAGTCTTTTCGTAATATAAGCCAGCACGGCAAATCCCTCATTTGTACATGGTCTATGAATCCAATTTCAAAAAAGGAAGGTGTTATCGAAGTTACTCCGGTAACTTGTAACACCCTCCTTACATGCTTACTTCGCTACTTTGGCATTCCAAACCACCGGTGCTTCGAACAGCTCGAACCCTTCAAGCTTCTTCGTTGTGGCGACGACGCCATTATAATGGCCGATCACGGTGGAGGAAGCAAATTCGTACAGGAAGCCCTGCAGCTTCTCCCATTCCTGCTTGGCGGCTTCCGGCGTGGCTGCGCCGCGAATATCGATCAGCGCCTGCTTGACGGTTTCGTTGTCGAGTCCGGCCCAATCCGGATTAACGGCCAGCAGCTGCGGCGGGGTAAGCTGATAGCCCGTGCTGGCAACAAAGATGTCCCACTTGGAACGGTCGTTCTTCGTTTCCAGGAACGTCGGGAAATCGAAGTTCTCCACTTTTACGTTCATGCCGATCTGACGAAGCTGCTCCTGAATGACCAACGTGGCCGTGTACATCTCGTTATAATCCTTGGTCGTCAGCAGCGTGATTTCTTCGCCGTTATACCCGGCTTCTTGCAGCAGCTGCTTGGCCTTCTCGGGATTGGACTGGTTGTAATACTCCGCACCGGCTTCGGTCGACCATTGGACTTGATTCGTATTCAGGTAACCCGGCGCTAAAGAGTACAAATCCGGTTTGGCGAAGCTCGCCAACATGATCTCCTCATTATTGAACGCGGCGAGAATGGCCTGGCGAATCTTCACGTCCTTTAACAATCCCTCGCTGGTATTGAAAAATGCCGTCAGGGCACCGCCAGGGAACGAGAGCAGGTTGATGTTGTTGTCGGCAGCCAGTTCATCATAGCTTTCGATCGGAATGCTGTCCGCCACATCGTACTGGCCGGTCTTCACGCCTGCAATGCGCGTGGAGTGGTCCGTCACGAAATGGAAGTACAGGTCTTTGGCGGGAGCTTCTTTTCGCCCGTCAAATCCGCTTGGCTCCGCATCCGACACCTGCTGATAATCGTCGTTTCGCACCAAATGGATGTACTGATCCTGCTTCCATTCCTGGAATTTATAAGGCCCTGTACCGATGTACTCCTTGATTCCGTCAGCCGGCGCTGCATCCACGATCTCTTTCGGCATGATCGAAGGGAACTGCGCTTGCGATGCAATAAGAATCAACACGTCCGACGTAGGCGTCTCTACGGTCAGCTTCACGGTATACGTGTCGACGGCTTCGAATTTGGCATTCGTCAGCAGCACCTTCGCCCGGGACGAAGTCACCAGCCAGCGGTTCATCGAGGCTACAACATCCTCGGACGTCATCTCTTTCCCGTTGTGGAAATTCACGCCTTGGCGAAGGGCGAACGTATACGTTAAACCATCCTCGCTTCGTTCGACCGACTCTGCCAGAGCCGGTACGGGCTCATAGTTTGCATTCAGCGTGTAGAGCTGCTCGAAGATATTGCCGGCCGTATCGAGCGCAACCGCCGATACCGTCAAGGCCGTATCCAACGTTGGCGGCTGAGCCGTAAGCGCGATGTTCAGCTCGTCTTTGTACTCTTGCTGTTCGGCTTGCTTCTCGCTTCCTTTGTCTTCAGCTGCGCCCTCTGCCGCCGGATCGGAGCCGTTGCCGCATGCCGCGATCAACAGCATCAGCACGATCGACGATAAGAGTAAACCTAACTTTCTGGCTTTCATTGTAATCCCCCCATGTAGTAGACATATGCATATAAAATGTATGCATCATGCTCTGTCAAAAACTCGTAAAACGAACGCACCCCTAAAATCTAAGTTATCTGGTAGGTTTAATAAGCTATGCACATACTAATAGATTCGCTATGGGCTGTCAATGCAATAATTGATCGCACTAGAATTAATTTCCTATTGGCGAAAATTAATAGATCTGAGTTGCAAGGACTTCGTTCCTCCCCATAGCCTTAACCGTCGCAGCCAGCCTTCCCCCGAAATATAAACAAGCCTTGGTCCGTCTTTCGAACCAAGGCTCTTTATTAAAGTGGCAGATCGCTTTGCAAAATCTTTTCCCTGCGCCCTTTCATATACCACTGTCCCCAGGGATGAAGTTTGTCGAAATTTCCGCGGCAGGCATGGAACAGCTTCATATACCGCCCCATTTCTCTCAGCTTCATGAAATAGGGGATTTCCTGAAGCCACTCCTCCTCCAGGCAACGCTCCAGACGGTATCCTTCCAGGAAAGGGATCAGGAACTTACCTCTGTCCGGATCGGCCCCTTCGGTCAAACCCGAGAAGAAGGCGGCGACGGCTATATCATCCACGAACCATGAATAACGGCTCGCATCGAAATCAATCAGGCACAACGCATCCCCCTGGACAAAAAAATTGCCGTAATGAAAATCGGCATGGATCAATCCGTAAGTCTCCCTAGAAACCGGGAGCTTCGATATATACTGGCACAAGGCTTGATAACGAAAAGCAATTCCCTTCTCAGAGGGCGGTAAATCGAGATGTCGAACCTTCTCTGCCTCGTACGACCAATTGGGCCGTCTCGTGAAGGGGTCCTGATGGATATAGATATACTCTTGGGTGATACGATGCATGCCTCCCATGAATTGGCCCATTCGCCTGTATAAATCCTCGCCGGCTTCGTTCTCCCCAACCGGACGCCCCTTGGCTTCCTCGTAACAGACCGCCGTATATTCCCGGTCCTCCATCCGGATCCGCTCCGCAAGGTTCCCGGCTGCCGAATGGAGCGGCCTCGAAACGCAAACGCCCTTACTCCCAAGAAACTCTACCCACCGCACCTCCCCGGCAATCTTCGCATAGGCTTTGTGGGACTCGTCGGTCAAGCGCACATACACGGTCTTCTCGTCCCTTCGATAAGAACGGACAAGGCTGTGTTCGGAAAAATGCGTCTGGCGTCTATCCCGCTCCAAAAGTCCGAACCTGCTTGCAGCTGCGGCCATAAGCTCGCTCCGTCGTTCCAATTGCAGCGCCTCCCTTCAAGCCGGATGATATTGAAATCAATGATGAATGATTTCTGCAAATATGTAAGCGGCTCCTGCATGCAATGCCGAGCCCTCATGAATATTCCATTGAAATAACGCCATCAAACAGCGGTCCTTGTGCCGGCCGCTTTCTCCGCCGATGTATACGCTCTTGTTGTCGTCAAAAGGGTGGGAGGATATAATACGGGTAACATAAAATCGTCATGCAAGAAAGAGGGCCTTATTATGAATCCCGAAACCCGAAACGCCCGAACCCAACTCATCATCGAAGCAGCCGAGCGCATATTTACACATAAAGGCATTGAAAAAGCCACCATGCAGGATGTAGCCACCGAGGCTGCCATGGGCGTAGCTACCGTTTTTCGTTTTTTTCCCCGCAAAGAGAAACTCGTCGTTGCCGTTGCCACGAAAATGCTGGAGACCGTTCGCGAGACCTTCCGCTCCGTCGCGGAACAGCCGATTTCTTGCATGGAGAAGCTGGAGCTGCTGTTCGACCATTTCATTTCCCTGCTGGAGCAGCAGACCAGCTCGAACGTGAAACTGCTCGAGAACTTCGAGAGTTATGCGGCTCAGTTTACAGAGCCTCTTGAGAACATCGAGCTGTTTAACGCCGTCTACCGGGATATATCCCAGGTATTCTCGACCATCGTGGAGCAGGGCATCGAGGATGGATCGGTTCAGGCCGATCTTCCGATTGCCGAGACGCTGACCACCATCGTGAATACATTCGGCATTTTTGCCAGAAAGCTGTCCCTTCAGAAAAACATTCTCGTGGTCGAGCCGGACCTCGCGCCCGAGAAGCAGCTGGCGATTCTGAAGCACATTCTGCTTAATTATTTGCGGACATAAGGGACTTGGTGCCAAGTAAAAAGAGTGCGCAGCATTACGTCTGCACACTCTTTTCTTGATGGTATCCCTGGCTTCTCCTACAAGCCGAGCTTCTGTCCCCGCTCCAGTCGCTGAATCTGCTGCTCGCCCGTGACCGCCAGCTCGCTGAACTGATGGATCGTCTCGCGCATGCGCGGGAGAGCCTCCTGCTTGTAAGTGCTGATGGAATCAAGCGCTGACAGCACATCCGTGAACGCTTGCTTCAAGGTATCAACGGAAATGCTCGTTTCCAGCGATTGCTTGTGAATCGCCGCGCCCTGATCCTTCAGCATTTTGGAGGTGGCGCTGATCAGGTTGTTGGTGGTTTCGTTCAGCAGCTCGATTTTCTTCAAGACAATCTTCTGGTTGTACAGGGCGCTTGCCACCGTGACCGATATTTTCAGCGCCGTTACCGTTACGTTTCTCGCCCGATCCACGCCGCGAATTAATTCTTTGTTGTTCCGAATAACCACTTCAATCGCCATAATTCCCTGCTGGTTTACGACCAGCATCTGCTGCAGGTCCATCACGCGCTGGCGCAGCGGGAACAGCACCTCTTCGGTAATAAACCGGATTTTATCCTCCGACTCCTGCCGTATTTTGGCCGCCTCGACCTGGGATTCGATCTCAGCGTCCATGAGCATGCCCAGCTGAATTTCCTTTTGCAGCTTTTTGGTGAGCTCGCGGAGGGTTTGCTGTTCAATCTCCAGCGTGGTGTTGTCATTCTTTAATACGGTTTTTCCTTTATCCAGAGAAATGATGATGTCCGAAATGACGGCATCCGCCTTTTGGAACTTGGCAAAATATCGGCGCAGCGGGTTAAACACCATGCCCAGCAGCCCGCTCTTCGCAAAATCCACGACGCTAGGATCCAAATCCTTCAGCTGCAGCTGCAGCTCCGTTAACCCTTTAGCCACTTCGCCGCCTTCGTCCCCGGTTTTCGATAATCTCCCCACCTGAACCTGCAGGAGCGCGTTCTTCTCCGAGGAGGATCTCATCGTGCTGATGCCAAAGCTTTCAATGGATTGCAACACCTGTCTTCGCTTCTCGAGCGATTCGATATCCAGCTCCATGATGGCCTGCACATTGTTAGCCGCCAGCTCCTTCAGCTGCGTGACTTCTTCCGGCTCAGGCTTCACCTGCTCCTCAATCGCCGTCTTGATCTCCTCAGGACTTATGACTTCCATCGTAAATGACAATATAACCCCTCCTACAAGTTTCTGATAAACCAGGTTCACATCGTTATGAAAAATTGCTACATCTGCACATTCAGCAGCTGGCCGATTTTGTATACGACATCATCGGTATCGGCGTTGATGCTGGCAGCTTCATTGATGCTGGAAATGCTTTGGAGCGCCTGAATGTCGGCATTATAGCCAATCGTATACACCGGGATTTTGAAGGCTTGGATCAGTCCGCGGATATCGTCAAGAGAATGTCCCACGTTCGTCTCCCCGTCACTCAGCACAAAAATTAGGGGTTTCACGTCCGGATTCGCCGCCATCTCATCCTGCAGCATCTTCATCGCCACGACGATGCCGTCAAAGGTCGCGGTATTCCCGCTGGCCTCGAGGCTGTTGATTGCACCGACAAACATCGACTGCTGATTCAAATCGTACTTGCCGATCGGAAGGTTAATCGTAACGTCCGTGGAATACGATACAAAGCCGATGCTGTTGTCCCGGCCCAGATATTTCTGTCCCGTCAACAGCGATTCCTTGAGACGGTTTAACGGCTCGCCGTCCATGCTCCCCGATACGTCCGCCACGAACACGGCCGCAACCGGCTTGTTGCCATCCTTCTTCTCCTTCCAGAGCTTCTGGGCGGACGGCAGCAGGCTGCTGTCGACGACCTCGAGCTCGGATTGGTAATCATTAAGACCGTTGAACCCTTTTTTGTCGGCCATCTGCTGGTATTTGTCCTGCTCAACGAATTCCGCGAATTTCTTGATGATGTCCAGCTTCTCCTTCGGCAATTTCCCGAGCGCGTACAAAGGGCTGTCGTGCCTTACGCCAAACGGGGTAAAGACGTAACCGCTTTTCATATCCGCCGCGTTGACAAAGGTCTGATACTCCAGGACAAAGGCATCCAGCATGCCGGACTTCGCCGCATCGCGCATCTGGATCGTGGTGGAAGCCGTGAAAGGAACGTTCGCTTGGAATTTCTCGAAGCCCTGTACCGCCTTCTCACCCAGTATGTCGTTGCTGTCGAACGTTTCAAGGGCCGTGATCAGGAAGTTGAGACCCGTGGAGCTGGCAAAAGGATCCGTGTATCCCATCGCCAATTCATTATTCGCTATCGCATCCGTCAGCGTCTTGACGTTCAAGGAGCCGTACTTCTCCACCAGCTCGTCGTATTTGGCTTTTCGGGTGACGACGCCGGTGACGTTCCCCGTCAGGCGCTTGGATACCAGCTCGGCTTTGACGCCGTATTCCTTGACCATCTCCCCCCACAGCTCATTGGAAGGCGTAAAAGCGTCCGGCACGTACTTCCCGGATGTTATGTAATCGGTTGCGGTTCCTGAAGCGATATTGCGGATCTTCACGGATACCGGCTTGCCGTTCACTACCGGCTTGGATTTATTGAATTCCTCTGCCACTTCGTTCAGCCATCCGTCAATGCCCGGTCCCGCCTTCTCCGGCGAGGAGAAAATCTCCACGTACAAGTCCGTTGTATTCTCGACCGAGATCGGGAACTTGGATATATCGGGCAGGGAATCCGCGACGGCCACCGGGTCCAGATCGACTTGGCCTTTGATGGGATCGGCTGTCGTGACAGTTATATCCTTGTAGATTTTGTTGATCTTTTTAGCCGCGCCTTCCGAATCGACCTCGGCTTGGCTTTTGCCCAGATTGGAGGTCAATGTGATCCCCGCGTACACTAGAACAAACACGACCACTGCAATGGCCACTAATACGACAAAGGCACTACCCTTGCTTCGCATAATCATCTCCCTCTCTTATTGCTTGTATAATTTGGTTTGCTTGATTAACGCATCGATTTCCTTCATGCACGGCATATCCTCCACATCCCGGTAATCGGTGCTGCCGAGCAAAGAGATCTCCAGCAGCAGCTTATCAAGCTTGAGCATGATTTCCTCGTTCGCCTCCAGATAACCGGTCACGTAAGCCAAGTACTCCTGGTATAACGCCGTTTTTTTCTGCGCCACCTTGCTGGACAGCTGGGAGGCTTTCGGCTGATCCGCCATGCGGTCGAAATCGGATGCGGCGAAGACGCCAAGCTTGTTCAGTATCCCTCGGATATTGAGGTAGAACAGCTTCTCGACTTCATCGATGACCCCCATGAATTTCTTGTAACTGAGCTCCGTTGGCTGAAAACGCTGACCCAGAACGCCCAGCAGCGCGTTTCTCTTCTTCTCGATTCGCTCCAATTGGTCCAGGGCAAGAGCGATATCATTCTTCAGCACTTTCACGTTGCGGTAATGGTGAAGCGCCTCTATGTAATCCTCGCGGGTCTGAATCGTTTGGATCGGTTTTGCAGCCGGAGACTTGAACAACAAAACATAACTTCCATAAAAGAGTGCAAGCATACTGACCACCCATACGGTGATGACCAGTGCAGACTGGAAAGCGTTATCGCCGCCGACTTGGAAGCCGAGCAGCCCGGGCGAAACCAGGACAATATTCACGATCGCGATAACCGCCATAAGCAGGAGCAGCTTCGCAGACTTCGAGCCATTCAAGAATTAACACCTCCCCTACTCCTATAGAGCGATGACTGATTCGACCTATAACCGCTTATAAAACATCCGTAAAAACATAGGTAATTAAAGGATATAACACATACTACGTCTCAATTCGAAGTTAGATGCATTTTCCTCTCCAGGCAGCCCTGCCGATATGTAATCCATTCATTTCTTTATCGGATTTTCACTTGGATAACATGATGCGGGCATGACCGTCCCGTGTTTAAGAAAGCCATGGTGGATACGTAGAAAACGGCGGTAAAACAGAGGGGCCAGGCCGAGGCGAGCAAGTTCATAGAGGTAGGGTAACTATTTGAACCTCTCATCACTAAAGTGACGAGATTCCTAAGTACAGGGTTCTATCGAACCCTAATTAATTAGGCTATCCCCGTAAATTCCTACGGTTACTGCACAACGACTCACTACAACTGTGCAGACAGAAGTCTTTTTCCTTCATGGAGGATATTCTTACTTGCATTCCAATCTCGATCGTGATGAGAATAGCACACTGGGCAAGTCCATTCACGAAGCTTCAGGTTTTTAACCTCTTTGTTCTTAAACCCACAACATGAGCATAGTTGTGAAGATGCGAACGTTTTGCATACAGCGACCACTGTGCGTCCATACCATTTCGCCTTGTACTCTAACATCGTTCTGAATTGCGTCCAAGATACTTCGCTAATTGCCTTTGCTAGTTTGCCGTTTTGCAGCATATTCTTTACTTGCAAGTCTTCAATCGCAATGTTGTCGTGGTTTTTGACAATATGCGTTGAAATCTTATGTAAGTAATCTGCTCTCGAATTGGCAATACGTTCATGGATTCTAGCTACCTTAAGCTTTTGCTTCTGATAGTTTCTCGATTCAGCAAGAGATCTCTTTTGTATCAATGCTAATTCTTTCCTTCTTGATAGAATACGTTGTTCTTTAGCTAGTTTTGCTTCTAGCGTTCGAAAGAACTTAGGGTTTGGAAAGTTTCCCCCATTAGTCAGAACGGCAAATTTCTTCAATCCCACATCGATTCCAACCGAAGAGTTCGTCTCAGCCAATGCTTCCACTTCTACTTCAGCACGTATAGACACAAAATACTTACCCGTGGGGTTGCGTCTGACTGTAGCATTCAATATACGCCCTTCTATTTCTCTGGATTTTGCAAATTTAACTAAACCTAACTTTGGAAGTTTGATTTTGTTGTCTATTATAGCGATATTGTTGTTGGTGAAGTTGGTTTGATAAGACTGAACAGGGCTCTTCTTGCTCTTGAATCTTGGAGCATCATTCTGCTTTTTGAAGAAGCGAGAATACGAGTCTGCTAAATTCTTTAGTGCGTTCTGCAAAGAGAACTTATCGGGTTCTTTGAGCCAATCCAGCTCCTTCTTAAGTTTGGTTAGTTCGGCTGAACATGTTCCGTAAGTAAGTCCCTTGCCCGTCTCTTTGTAAGTTGTATTCCACTTCCCCAGAAAGTGATTGAACACAAAGCGACTACAGCCAATCGTCTTAGAAATGAGGACAGCTTGCTCTGTTGTAGGATACATGCGGAACTTGTACGCCTTGTGTACTAGCATGGATATCACTTCACTTTCTGGTTTTGTATATATTGTCTAATTTGAGATTCTGTATTTTCGCTAACTGTTGCTACAAAGTAAGATGGGTTCCAAAGATTGCCTCCCCAAAGCTTCTTTTTTAGCTGAGGAAACTCTTTAAACAACAATCTTGCGGATACTCCCTTCAATGCTTTAATGATAGAAGGGATAGCGTGTTGTGGTGAGCATTCGACCAATAAGTGAACATGATCACTGTCACTTTCGATCTCAACGATTTCAAAGTTGTTGTCTGATGCTATCTGACAAAGCATCTCTTTAAGTCTTTTGTCTACACCGTTAAGCAACACCTTATGGCGGTCTTTCACACACCATACGATATGATACTGGATTGAGTATACGTAACCTCGTCCATGTTTAATTGCAGACATATATTACCACCTCTTGTTTAGAGTAACATATGTCATAGCAAAAAGAACCATTTTTTTATTGTTTCACAGGCGTAAAAGTTAATTAATGACCAAACATATGTCGGACAATCGACGTATCATATGGCACGCTTTGTCCGAAGCTTTCTAACGCACGACTAATTTGCGAAAGCTGGCTCATCAAAATTACATAAATAATCCAATGGTTCTGCGACAAAAGACGCAAAAAAAGTCCTTCAGGGCGTGCCTGAACGACTTCTATTAGGGATGGCTGCCGGCGGAACTATAAACCTTCAAGCTTTGCCTCTGGGCAGCTTATCCGCATATCGGGTCCGCAACTCGACCAAGTAATCCAGCTTGCCGAGCACCTTCTCTTTATTCAGCATGCCCATGCTAAGAATGAGCTGCTCGATCAGCAGCAATGGCGTCACCATGGAATGAAATTCGCCCATATCCCCCCGACTGACAAAAAAGGAGATCTGCGCCGGCGTTCCATACCGGAACTCCTCCCGGTCCGTGATCATGATCGCCGCATTCTGCACGCGGCTTACGCAGTCCAGGATGACCTCCGTTTCCGGGAGCATCCGAGTAAAGCTGAAGATCAGCACAACATCTTCTCTTTCTACATGCGCGAGCGATTCCAGCAGTTCATGACCGCTGCCGGCCATGATTCGCACCGACATGCCGAACCGGGATAAACGGTACGATATCAGCTCGCCCAGCGAGAGGGACGGACCAGGCGCATGCACATACACGCGTCTTGCCGAGGCCATTAGACGGGCTGCCTCCTCCAGCTCGTCCGGGCGGTTCTTCTCCATCGTGTCTTGCAGATGATGCTTCGCCTGTTCCAGCATTTTCGCGGGCAGACTGGACGCGTCCAGCCGGGATATCGTTTTTTCCAGCTTTACGGCAGGCGTCGTATCCGAGGATTCCCGCAGCTTCAGCTTGAACGCCTTGGCATTCTCGTGCCCGACGGCACGCCAAAACCGGGAAACGGTCGCAATGCTGGTGCCAAGCCTGTCGGCGATTTCCTGCTCGGTCATGAACAGCATCTCCTCGGGATTACGTTCGATAAAATCGGCGATTTTGAGCTGGCTCGGCGACAGCCCGGATGTATCGGGAAACAGATTCTTCAATGATGCTGCACTCCTTCTGCAATGAAATCATCGTAATTGGGCATGAGTTCATCATACGCCGTGATTGTTATGTAAATTTTATTTCATGATTATATTTTTGTAAAAAATATTACAATACGTTGACATAATACTCCGTTCATTTTAATAATCGCCTCCTATACTGATAGCAAATCCCATTCCCAAGGAGGCTTCTCTCTAATGGCAAGCAATTCACGGGTCTATACCCTGACCTCTTCGCAGAAAATGATGATTTTCGTGCTGTCCATGTCGCTGTACGGCCTGTCCAACATGTTCACCGAGCTCATTCCCGCGTTTCGCCTGGGTCCGATCGAGCTTTCGGTCGAATATTTCGCGTTCATTCCCCTAACCCTCTGCATGCTGTTTCATCCTTTTTATGCTGCTGTGGGGGCTGCGCTCGGCGAAGTCATCTTCGGTGAACTGATGCTCGGGCAATTCGGCGGTCTCGGAGAGCTGGAGAAGTTTCTTACCTTCTCCTTCGCCATGTACGTTGCCGGCCGTCTGGTCAAAAACCCCCTCAGCCGCGCTCAGGTCGGCATCGCTGCCATGTCGGGCGTCATCATCCACCAGCTGTGCAGCTCTCTGGTGGATATCGGCAAGGTCTGGATCGGCGTCGAGGAATTCGAAGCCGTGCCCGGGCTTGCACAAAGCGTGGTCCTTGTCGAAGGCATCGGTTTCCTGAACGATGTGCTGTTCTCCGGCATTCTGTTCGCTCTTCTGCCTACATTATATCTGGTTCCAAGATTGTATGGAAAAATCGAGCCGCTGCTCGGCATCAAACCCCGCCAGAAGCTTACCCAATACGAAGCCGCCGGCATCGTCTCGCCCAAGCTGGTTCTGGCTGGAATCGTTTTGGCATTGATTGCCTTCGGAGCGGAATCCCTTTCGGAAACGGACTGGAACCTCGGCGAGTGGGACAGCGGATTTGCAGACCGGTTCGGCATCGGCGCGATCTGGATCAGCATCGGTGCAGCCGCCATCGTGGCCGTTGCAGTACTGGCTTTCATGCGGGCCAAAAGAAACCGCGGCCTTCACGAAGAGAAAATGCCGGAGAACCCGCCTTATGCCTAATCCGTTCGTTCATGACCATCCGGCCATCCGAATCGCAGGCGTCACCTTTGCCTATCCCGGTTCGGAGCAGCCTGTGCTGAAGGAAGCTTCCCTTCATATTCGCCGCGGCAGCTTTACGGCGATCATCGGAGGGAACGGCTGCGGCAAATCCACGCTCTGCAAGCTGTTCAACGGATTGATTCCCTACTATTATTCAGGCGATTTCACCGGTACCGTCGAAATCTGCGGGGTTTCCGCCGAGAATCGGACAGTCTCCGAGCTATCGCGCATGGTGGGGTATGTCTATCAAGATTTTGATAACCAGCTAGTCCGCCCCACCGTCATGGATGAAGCCCATTTCGCTCCGCTCAATTACGGGCTCCCGGACTACCGGGCCATGGGCGCCAGGGCACTCGAAATGTGCGGATTAACCCATCTGAAGGACCGCTATATATGGGAACTGAGCGGGGGACAGAAGCATCTGCTCGCCTTGGCGGGAGCCCTCTCGCTGGAGCCGGACATTCTCGTGGTGGATGAGCCGGTATCCCAGCTCGACCCCCAGCACGCCAGGCAAGTGTATGATGTGCTCCGCCAATTGAATCAGGTTCATGGAAAAACCGTTATCGTGATTGAGCATCATGCGGAGTTTATTGCCGACTACTGCGAGGAAGTGTGCCTGATGGAGCAGGGGAAGGTGCTGTGGCAACGCCCGGTCATTGAAGCGCTGAACAGCCTTGAGGATCTGGAGCGGCTGGGCATCCAGCCGCCCCAGGTGACCAAAGCCGCGGTACAGCTGTCTGCGATTCTGCTGAATGGCGGCATGGCCCCCGGCAGTCCGCAGGATAGGCACTCGATAACGGACGTCTCCTGCTCTCATTCTATGGAATTGTCCGGATATCGGCTGAAGCAGCCTTACCCTATTACCGCCGAGGAAGCCGAAGCCTATTTTGGAAAGCTTCTGAACAGACACGCGGATACTCCGTTGCTGCTTGATCATCCACCAACCGACGCTAGAGCTGACGATGCTTCATCCGCTGACTCAACCGCGAAGGACACGGATTCCGACCAGAACCGCATCCTGCAGGGCGATGAATCAGAACGGCAAGGGGAGCATGGCGCGCTGGTGGAGTTCCACCATACCGTACTTCGCTACCGAACGATTCATAAAACGGAGCACGAGGTTCTTCGAGGCATAGATCTTCGCCTGTATGAAGGCGAACGCATCGCGCTTGTCGGAAACAACGGCGCGGGCAAATCGTCGCTTCTGAAGATGATCGCCGGCATCGCCAAGCCTTCCGGCGGCTCTGTCTCATTCATGGGCAGGAACACAAAGGATGTATCGATGGAACAAATATCCGCTAACGTGGCTTACGTCTTCCAGAATCCCGAAGATATGTTCATTGAAGACAATGTGTATAGAGAAGTGGCCTACGGCTTGAAGAGCCGCCGTCACCCAGAAGCTGAGGATCGGGTTGATCGCATGCTGACCCATTTCCGGCTTCAGCCTCTCCAGGAACGGGATGCCCGTCTCCTCAGCGGTGGTCAGCAGCGCCGCGTATCCCTGGCTATTGGAGCTGCCATGATGCCCCAACTGATTCTGCTGGATGAGCCGACGGCCAATCTGGACATGTCCACTCGCGAAGAGCTTTTGGATACGCTGCAGGAGCTGGAGGACCATGTCCGTACCGTT
>Ga0209784_100146_pt1 | contig 64806 bp, 65 predicted proteins | sample AraplaCvi_mLB_r2_2_FD_184284 | JGI IMG/M metagenome (GOLD analysis project Ga0209784, IMG submission 184284) | Arabidopsis root microbial communities from North Carolina, USA - plate scrape CL_Cvi_mLB_r2 (SPAdes) (version 2) | ecosystem: Host-associated > Plants > Roots > Endosphere | place: USA...
GGTTCGGATGTAGGGAATACTTGCCCTGTATGCCGTAAAGGAACTGTAGAGGAAATCGGTGGCTGTAATACATGTACAAACTGTGCTGCACAGTTAAAATGTGGCCTATAAAATAAATGAAAAAGTGTCTATTGTAGATTTGAAATAAAGTCGTACCGTTTATAAAAAAGATGTACCGTTTTACCCCTTTGGATAATATTAATCTAAAGGGGTGTTTTTATGTCAAAACGAACTAGAACATCTAAAGCCGAAAAGTGGATTAAAGAAGGTCGTGGCTCTGGAGTTGGAGTGGATTATAAACCATGGTTAAACATTCAAAATGTGTCTTCGAAAGGTCGGTCAACACGTTTAAAAGGTATTAAAACAAATAGACAGCATGAATTTCTATCAGATTTGGAACGAAATTACTTTTATTTAACTGAATATTCGGATTATGTTGTTGATATTCGAGAACAATTTCCTTTATTGCCGTTGGAAGAAACAATTGTCATTGCAGATGAATTAGGTCTTAAACATCCTACAGACCCAAAAACAAATGAGCCAGTTGTGATGACACAGGATTTTTTATTAACAGTAGATAAAGGTGAAGGTTTAGCAGAAATCGCAAGTAATTAACTTTGTTATTTTAAATTATTATCATCATTTCAAGTATTAAAAAACTCTAATAATTCGCATCTAACAAATTTGAAAAAGGTTTCTATACATATATGTAGACTTGAAATAAAGTAGTGACGATGAAAAAGTTGATTTATATTTTTTTGAATAGTATTAATCAAGCATTAATTTCATATGTAAATGAAACTTACCCATTTTGTTTAAACTTTAATTTTAAATTGAGCAGATTTTTTCTGTATAAAATCAATGTTCTTAGCATGCTTTTAATCAAACTTTATTTTAAACCAACACTATAAATAAATATAAAAAGTCCAATTTCTCATTATTTAAATTGAGAAATTGAACTTTTGTAGTTACTTCGGAATAGCGTCTATTAAAGGAAAAAGCATTTGCGCTATGTGTGATCCATTAAAGTATCCCCGTAAGGCGAAGTTTAAATGATAAACATTAAGGAGTGTTATTGGTTTCACTAAACGAAAGGCTTTCTAAACGATCGATCAATTGTCGCAGGCCTGTTTCGTCAGTGGCATAATGCCTAACATCCTCTCCTAATAGTTTGTCTGCCTGTTCTCTTGTAAACGTAAAGGTATTAACTATTCCATCGTTTTGGTCTGGGCTGTCAACAATCGAATAGGTTATAATATCGACGTTATCAATCATACTTAAGAGGATAATGGAATTACGATAATAAATTTCGCTATTTATTTCAGCTTCATCTATCCCGGAAACAGAATCATTTATATAATTGATAGTTACCCCATAAGGCTGAGTCGTTGTTTGAAGTGCAATCCCGTTCCATTCAAGACCTGTTGGTTCGGGCATTCCACTGAGGAGACCGCCTACCTTACTAGTGTTACCTACATAAAGCGTTTTGTTCTCCATTAGCTTTTCTATATTATATCCAGAATATAATGATTGCAAGGGTCCCTGCTGCAAAGGCTTGGGATTGGCTGTACATCCTACAACTAAAGTTGCAATAACGAGCATATAGGCTGCAATCATCCTTTTAGAAGGTTGGCGGTAAGTAAGAATATTTTTAATTCTTGCCTTCACATTGCTCTCTCCAAAAGCAAGTGGACTACCGGTTAGTCCCCCTTTTTTGCTAACAGAAAGCGTAAGCAATGAGGTTGAATAGCTTCCTTTAATCTGATGCCCCATTTTGTTAACGACACTTTCATCGCAGGACATCTCCATATCTTTACTCATAAGCGCATAAGATAACCACATTAGCGGATTAAACCAATGAATGATAAGGAGCATAAATGCAAAAGGTTTTATCAGATAATCACGTCTCATAATATGAATTTTCTCATGTAGTAAAATGTAAGACAGCTCATGATCACTCATGCCGATTGGGATATATATTTTCGGTTTCAGAAAACCGCAAACAAAGGGTGTGTCAATCTGGTCAGTCTCATAGATATTATCCTTGACAAGTGTTGCCGTTCGGACCTTAACTAATATTTTCAAATACGACAGAATGCTAAAAAGCAAAAGAATGACTATACCTGTAATCCAAATTAAACTTCCAATCCACACGATGATTTGCATGGGGTTTGCGCTCGCCATCGGGGTAGCCACTGGAAGGGATGAGTTTATAAAATGGCTTATCTCCTTAATTCCAATATCCACAACTGGATTTTCTTGTACCCCAATTTCTTGGGGTACAAATTCCATGATACCTGTGCCAGTTTTCTTTTGGAACCTTACAAAACCTAACACACTTAAGCTTGAGGTAAAACTAACAGGGGTGATCAGTCGGATGGCTACGGCTACCCATAGAATATAAGAGAATATTTTAGGAGCTCGTCTCAAAAGAAATCTCACCATGATAACCGCAAGTGCAACAAAGCTTGCAGTAATGCTCATATTAAGGATTACAAGAAACAGGTTCATGATTTAGTTGCCTCCTCAATAATCCGTTTCAACTCTTCGGCTTCCTCATTAGAAATCCCCTTTCCACCTAGAAAAGCAGTTAGAAACTGCGGTAAGGATCCATTGAAGGACTTTTCAACAACCATCTGACTTTCATATTTCTGTGCGTCCTCTTTTTTAACAATGGATGTGACCGTTGCTTCCTCGTTTTTAAGGACTCCCCGTTTACATAACTTTCTTAAAACAGTATAAGTCGTGGACTTTTTCCAGCCAAGTACTGCTTGGCTTAGCTTTACAAGATCAGTAGAATTAATAGGTTCGTTATCCCAAATCAGGCATGTAAATTTGTATTCGGCATCGAACAATTTATACGGCTCCATTCTGACCACCCTCCTTATCAGGTTTATTGAGATAAACTTCTTGTTGATTAGTTTATTGTAATAAACCCATCTTGTCAATAAACTGAAGCTTTTAACTTTACTACTTTTTATAAAGCGGAATTTTTATACCAAGTAACGAAACTCGTCCTTTTCAGAACACACTCCTTTTTATTTATAAGGGGCGTTTTTTACCGTTATCGATTTCTATCAATACCTAGTGACGTTAATAACAGAATTGCCAAATTTACCGATTCACCAGCAGCCAGCGATTTTAAATAATTACATGCCTTGTTCGAAAAAAAATCCAAGCCACATGTGCAAACTAGCCATGTATCCGAAAAAAATTAGGATAGATGGCCATTCATCGTGTGTACCGAAAAGGTTGCCCTTTTTTATATTTAGGGCTTACTTTCCACTAGAAATTGAAATACTAAATTTAGACTGTTGATTACCGAATCGTTCCAATGTCTCCTCGAATTTCATTCCAACTCTTTTTAATAGTCCACAAGATGCCATGTTAAGTGACTGAGTTTCAGCGACAATAGTGGTTAAGTTTAATGCACTAAATCCATGATTTAATACTTTCATAATCACTTCTTTTGCATAGCCTTGACCCCAAAACTCAGGTAAAAATTGATACCCAATCTCTGTATTAATCCCATCATGATACGTATCAAGGAAAACAAAACCTATAAATTCTTTACTATCTTTTAACAATACTGTCCAGTGGAGGGAGCTATTTTTTGAATTTAATATTTCATAGAATCTAATTTTATATGCTTCTTCGTCGATAATACCTCCTAAGTATTTTCTCACTAGCTCGTTTTCATATAATTTTTTAATGTTTTTATAATCATTTTCGGAAATTACGTGTAACTCACATCTCTCAGAGAATAACAAGTAAATCTCTCCCTTCGATAATTATTATTCTTTTCCTGGTAATCCACCTATGAAAAATATGTGCTCTACTTACAAAATCATATAAAACATACATCCTTTCTTATTTAGTCTGCCATCACATGGTATGATGTGGAATGCTTACCAGGTCAAGGGGCATTTATAAAATTTTTTGTATGCGTTAATATGTAGTGGGAAGGGAGAGTGTATGATGACAAATATAAAAAAAATCGCAGAACTGGCGGGGGTCTCGGTTTCTACTGTTTCTCGTGTTTTAAATAATCATCCGTATGTAAATGAACAAAAACGAAAAGAGATATTAGCAATTATCGAAAAGTTAAATTACACGCAAAATTCGAATGCGATTCATTTAGTACGAGGAAAAACAAATGTTATTGGAGTGCTTCTTCCATTTATAAATAATCAATATTACAGTGCAATTATAGAAGGTATTTCAAGAGAGGCTGTAAAATATAATTACAATATGATGCTCTGCCAAACGGATAATAGCGCGGATAAAGAAATTGAGATTTTGAATATGTTAAAGATGAAAAAGTTAGACGGAATCATTATATGTTCGAAAGTCAATGTTTGTAAGGAAATTGAAAAGTACTCAAAATTTGGCCCGATTGTGACGTGTGAAGATACAGCATCAAGCACAATTTCTAGCATTTATATTGATCATTACAAAACGTTTGCACTAGGAATGAATTATTTAATAGAACGGGGACATACACGAATTGGTTACTGCTTTGGACGAAGTAATAGTTTCAACAGTCAAAATCGAAAACAGGCGTACCGGGACGCTTTATCCTCTATTCATGTTAGGACGAAAGAGGAGTGGGAGTTTGTAGACTGCTTTACAATAGAGGACGGGACACGTGTTGTTCAATCACTGCTTCATATGAAAGAGCGTCCAACAGCCCTTCTCGTATCTTGTAATCATATTGCAGCGGGTATTGTAACAGCCGCCAAAAAAAGCGGCCTTTATATTCCAAGTGATTTAACGATTATTGGTTGTGATGACCAGCAAGTTGCAGAGATACTAGATATTACAACAATTGCTCATTCGAGTGTGGAGGTTGGTGCAGGTGCATTTACAATTTTACATGACCAAATTGCGAGTAGAGAAAAAGAAGTAAAAAGAATTGAGTTATTTGCGAAATTAACGGAAAGACTGACAACATAAGGAGTAAAGCACAATCTTCATTAAAGTGATTGTGCTTTTTTCGTAGGCTGATGAAAGTCACTTTTTGAATTTTCATTTGTATAATATGGTCAATCTATACGGGATAAAGGGGTTCTAAGCATGAGACAGAAATTTGTGAATGTAGATTTTAAATAAAGTTGTACCGTTTATAAAAAAGATGTATGGTTTAAAATAAAGTTCTACTGTTTGTAAAAAAGGTGCACCATTTTGTCCCTTTTTGATGTAAGAATTCTAAGTGAGTTTTAATCAAACTTTTTTATAAAAAATAACTCCTTCACAAAATTAAATCCATCCATTTTGATTAATCTTTTTTCAAAATGGATGGATTTCTTCTATTGTAAAATCAGTATTTGTAGCACGGTTTTAATTAAACTTTATTTTAAACCAACATCTATCTCGTCAAAAAGACGGATAGGCATTTTTTTATCTTCATTTAGACAAACGTTAGCTACGGAAGTATCTCGGAGGGGGGCTTAGACCTAAGTACAAAGCCGATTCTGGACGTAATTATGCCAAGGGATTGCCTTCCATTAAGACAGAAGTTCTTACTTGACGTATTTAGTTATTACAATAACGATATTTCAATTATGTTCTCGTTTGTATTCACCTACAATGATTTCACGCGTGATGACGCGTGGGGGAGTATGTCTTTCAAATAATTTGCACTCGTCCTTTCGTTTGCTGATGATCTAATAATCTAGTTTATTTGTGTATAAATTAATATCTGTAGGGACATGGGGAAATAAATCTGAACATACTGGTTATGGATTTAACACAGGCTCAATTAGATACAATAAATTCAAAAATAACTAATGGAGATTCTTGGTCAACATTAAACAACTGCTCTAGCTTTGCTGTAGATGTATGGAATTCAGTTTCTTCTGTTTAACTAAGTGCAGGCTCAACAATAAAAACTCCTACAACTTTGAGAGATAGTATTAAGAGTTAAACAGGATATGTGAGTGAACTAGGTTTTACACATACGTATAAAGTCTATTATGCAAATGGAACAGGATCACCCTCACAAAGTACTCAGTGGAATTAAGTCTCTATTAAACTATAATAACAATTATAAATTAGGGAAATCGAGGTGGGGATTGTATGAAAAAGGGCTTAATAATTACCTTAATAATAATTATTTTAGCTGTAGGAGGTATAGCCATGATTTTTTTTACGACAACGGTATCCCCTGAAAGTATTGCGATAAGTGAGGTTAATATAGGAGATGAGAAAATTTTAATTAAAGGAAGTATTGCTGAAAGTGGTTCCTCTTATTCTGGTGAGAAAATATGGCAAAAAGATGGTGTACTCTATATTAATATTAAGTCTAAGTTAGTAAATTTCGGAAAAATTCTTTTGATAAATTCAACATTTCATTAGAAAAGAAAGATTATGGGGATTTTTCAGAAGTAGTTTTAATAAAAGATGATAACAAAAGAACAATATGGTCAAAATAATTAATTGAGTTAATTTCATAATTTTAATCCCTTAAAATATCAAGGGTTCTAAAATAAGCGACCAAACTAAAACCATATTTTTTAATGAGGTGGATGCCCTAAGATGTGGGGGCAAACAAAAAATTTGAATTTTTTAGTAGGATTTTCAGGAACTCTCTCGAAATATTTAAGTATAAGGGGGAGAGTGTATGTCTAGTTTACCAATTATAGTAGCTCCGATGTTTTTAGTTTCTAACCCTAAGATGGTTATTGAAGCTAGTAGAGCAGGGGCTATCGGTTCATTTCCATTATTAAATGCAAGACCCGCTTCAGCATGTGCTGAGTGGCTAGAAGAAATAAAAAAGGCGCTACCTACTGAGCAATGGGCAGTCAACTTTATATGTCACCCTGTAGCGAATCCACGTTTTGAGGAAGATTTCCAGTTAATTGAACAGTTTCAGCCACCAATTGTTATTACTTCATTAGGTAATCCTAAGAGAGTTATAGACATTGTTCATGGCTATGGAGGGAAGGTCTATGCAGATGTTGCGAACGTTAAACATGCCGAAAAATCTGCGGCAACAGGTGTAGACGGACTAATTCTTGTTTGTGCAGGAGCTGGTGGGCATGGCGGGCAACTGAACCCATTTGGCTTTGTATCTGCGGTTAAGAAATTCTTTACGGGAACGATCATTTTATCAGGCTCCATCTCTAGCGGTGCAGACGTACTAGCCGCTCAAATAATGGGAGCAGACTTTGCCTATATGGGTACTCGTTTTTTAGCTTGTGATGAAGGAAATGCGCCTGAGGAGTACAAAAATATGGTGATTGACAGTGATACCTCTGATATTTTATATACCGACGCCTTTAGCGGTGTCCATGTAAATGTGTTAATTCCATCCTTATTAAAGGAAGGCATTGATCCTGCAACATTGAAGCCGAGAGAGGACATTGATTTAACACATCTAGTAAATGTCAAGGCATGGCGAGATATTTGGTCTGCCGGACATGGCATCACTAACATTGTCAAACGCGAGTCCGTTCGTGAAATACTTAAAACTTTGGAAGTAGAGTACGAGAAAGCAAAGCAGCAAATAATTGCTGTACAGTCATTATAAAAACGATAAAAAGGGGCAAGTCCAACTATATATGGACTTGCCCCTTTAACTTTTAGTGGGTTATCATTTATCCACTTAACTAGTGGAACTCTGTGGCTAAGTGACCAATATTAGCTGGCCTAAAGCCTCCGACAGAAGTTACGGAATTATGCCGAGGCATAATTGATTAATTAATCATGATTCAAAGTAGCGGCGATTTCTGGTTGCTGCTCAACTTTAAGTAGCATATTGAAGGAAGCGATAGCTACTTCTACTTGTTCATCCTTAGGCTCACGTGTTGTCAGTAATTGTAGCCATAAGCCTGGATAGCCAAGGAAGCGTAACACAGGAATATTCCGGCATGCATTTGTCGCTTGAAGTACTTCAAATGATATACCAAGAACAACGGGAATTAAGAGAATACGGTCCAAAATGCGTAACCAAAGTGGATCAGTTGGTACGAAGAAATATAAAAACATACCTACAAACACAGTGAACAGCATAAAACTACTACCGCAACGATAGTGTAAGCGTGATTGTGCTTGCACATTTTCCACTGTTATGTCCATACCAGCTTCATAGCAATTTATAACCTTATGTTCTGCACCGTGATATTGGAATACTCGTTTAATTAGCGGAGTTAAAGATATAAAATATAAATAGGTAAGTAGTAAAAATAGCTTAATGCCGCTTTCAAGTAAAATTTGACCAGTTTTGCCCCCTATCCATTTAGAGAAAAAATCTGCAATAAATACAGGAATTAATGTAAAGGCAAATTTACCGAATAAAAAGGAAAGGATACCTACAACTGCAACTCCTAAAATCATTTGAAGTCTCGAGCCTTCCTCTTTATGCTCTGCTTCTTCGCCAGGTGTCACGTCGTAACGGTCTCCTGAAAATTGCATATGGCGAGAGCCTAAACCAGCTGATTCAATGAGTGCGACAACGCCCCGTACTAATGGAATTTTTTTAAGCTTTTGTAAAATAGGGTTTTGAACTTTTTTAAAATGATAATAATCAATGGAATCATCGTTACGGCGAATAGCGGTAATCGTATGTTCCTTTCCTCCGAACATTACACCTTCTAATTGTGCTTGTCCCCCGTATACAGGTGAATTGCTCAAGGCTAACACCACTCTCTTTATATATTTCAACTGTATCATTGTACTAAATTTAGTGAAAAACCTCTAGAGTTACGCATAGTAAAATTTTTATATGGTTACACTAATCGTACAGTTTAGGAAATGATTAACGCTTGAACATATACTCGTGGTACAAGTTAGGAGGATTTTACTTGAAAGTAGCTAGTATAACATCGCTCGTCAACGCACTCGTTTTAGCATTGTGTTTAAAGGGACTTCAATACTTTCATCTTATTAAATGGAATCCAATAGGTTTTTATAAAAAATGGAATATGTTTGAAGGTAGCTCAAAACTATTTCAATGGAGCTTTCTCATCCTCGTCTTATTTTTGATTGGATTTTTATTATTTATTACATTGCGATATGTCTATATTATCCCAGCTGTGCTATCTTCTTTTTTACTTGGTCTTTTTTTGTCCATGACATTAGAATGGATTGTTCTGGATTTGCCTTTACAATCTTCTTCCTTTAAAAAACTCTCGATCCCTTTCATGGTCATTGTTATTTGTCTTTTACGTTTCTTGCTGGAAACTGCGAATTTTCATCAAAAGGAGCACACAGCACAAAAAGGAAATTAGTTGCTGTATGCGCCTTGTATGATAAAATAATGGCAAGTACATAGAAAGAGGCGAGTATGCGTGAAGTTATTATGTTTGAATGGACCTAATTTAAATCGACTAGGTAAACGAGAGCCACATATTTATGGTTACGAAACATTGGAAGATGTGAAAAAAAATGTTCAGAATCTTGCGGCGTCTTTAGGTGCCACTGTCGAGTTTCGTCAATCTAATCATGAAGGGGTACTTGTTGATTGGGTACATGAAGCAGAGGACGAAAAATATGATGGTATAATCTTTAATCCCGGTGCATATACCCATACAAGCATCGCGTTACATGATGCAATTGCAGGTATTTCTGTGCCGGTTATAGAAGTACATATTTCAAATATCCATAAACGTGAGGCTTTCCGTCATCATTCTTATCTCGCTCCGGCATGCCTTGGTCAAATCAGTGGACTAGGTACGAAAGGCTATGAACTGGCATTACGCACATTTATTGAGAGGGAGAATTGATTATGATGAAATTACAAAAGCTTCGTAAGGCACTTCAAGAACAAAATATTGACGGCATTTTAATTACAAACGAGTACAATCGTCGTTATATGACTGGTTTTACAGGAACAGCGGGCGTAGCGATTGTGTCTCAAAATGATGCTGTGTTTATCACGGATTTTCGTTATACAGAGCAAGCAGCTGCGCAAGTACAGGACTTTCGAATTGTAAAGCATGAGGAGACGATCATTGAAGAAATTGCAACACAAGTAAAAAATATGGGTATCAAATTATTGGGCTTTGAGAAAGATACTGTTAGCTATGGCACATATGAGCTGTATAAAAATAAAATTCAAGCTGATTTAGTGCCGATTTCTGGGCTAATTGAAAAAATTCGCTTGATTAAGACGCAACAAGAGATTAATATTATTAAGGTTGCGTGTGAAATTGCTGATCACGCATTTACACATATCTTAAACTTCATCAAGCCTGGTAAAACAGAGCTTGAGGTTTCGAATGAATTAGAATTTTTCATGCGTAAACAAGGAGCAACTCAATCCTCGTTTGATATAATTGTTGCGTCTGGTCTTCGCTCAGCTTTACCACATGGCGTTGCAACGAATAAAGTGATTGAAAAAGGCGACTTTGTCACATTAGACTATGGAGCATTGTACAATGGCTATATCTCGGATATTACACGTACTGTTGTAGTAGGCGAGCCATCTGAAAAATTAGTGGATATGTACAACGCAGTACTTGCTTCCCAGCTTTTAGCACTTGAAAAGGTTGGCCCTGGTTTCACAGGGATTCAAGCGGATGCGATTGCGCGTAACTACTTAACAGAAAAAGGATATGGCGCGGCATTTGGTCATTCATTAGGACACGGGATTGGTCTTGAAGTACATGAAGGCCCTGGCTTATCAATACGTTCAGAAGCGGTGCTAGAGCCAGGTATGGCCGTAACGATTGAACCAGGAGTTTATTTACCGGGAATCGGTGGTGTACGTATCGAGGACGATATTTTAATCACAGAGACAGGTAATGAACTGCTTACTCATTCGTCAAAAGAACTTATTATTTTATAAACTATGGAGGAACACAAATGATTTCAGTAAACGATTTCCGTACAGGTCTAACAATTATTGTAGATGGCCAATTATATCGCGTGTTAGATTTCCAACACGTTAAACCAGGTAAAGGTGCTGCGTTCGTACGCTCTAAATTACGTAACTTACGTAACGGTTCAGTAAATGAAAAAACTTTCCGTGCTGGTGAGAAAGTTGAAAAAGCACAAATCGATAACCGTAAAATGCAATACCTTTATGCACAAGGTGACGATCATGTTTTCATGGACTTAGAATCATATGAGCAAACTGAACTTTCTTCAGCTGCAATTGAATATGAATTAAAATTCCTAAAAGAAAACATGGAAGTTCACATTCAATCATACCAAAGTGAAATGCTAGGTGTTGAATTACCAAACACTGTTGAGCTAGAAGTAACAGAAACAGAGCCTGGTATCAAAGGTGATACAGCTTCTGGTGGTACAAAACCAGCAACTCTTGAAACTGGTCTTATTGTACAAGTGCCATTCTTCGTAAACCAAGGTGATAAGTTAATCATCAATACAGAAGAAGCTTCTTACGTTTCTCGTGCGTAATAAATAAAAAGCATTCAGCCTACTCTTTTTAACAAAAGGGTAGGTTTTTTTAACTTCTTTCAGCGGGTGTCCCAAACATCCTTTGAAATAGAGGAAGTCAGTCACAACGGAAATCAACCACACGTTTTGGTGATGATCCAGAAAAATAGCAACCTTTTTGTATAAAAAGAGTTTTTATTATTTGATATGTGGTCATATTTGGAAAAGTTGTTTACAATAATAGTAAGGAGTGAATGCAATGTTACAAACAATTTTTGAGACCACGTCTCCAATAATACAGGCTCCAATGGCCGGTGTAACTACGCCAAAATTTGTTGCTGCCTGTGCAGAGGAAGGGATTTTAGGTTCGATAGGAGCAGGCTATTTAGATGGGGAGCAAACGAAAAGTTTTATTCAGGAAGTTAAAAAGCTAACGAAAAAGCCATTTGCTGTTAATTTATTTGTGCAGGAAGAGCCACGTATTGATGTCGATGTACTTCAAAAAGCTCGAATGGCTTTACAACCGTTTTATGATGAGCTTGGGCTTTCACCTGTACAAAGTGTCACGTCCAAGGAAGTATTTGCAGAACAAGTACAAGCTGTTCTTGATGAAAATGTCGCCATTTGTTCCTTTACGTTTGGCATTCCTTCAGCAGAAGTTATTCAACGGTTAAAGGATAACAATGTTTATGTTATTGGTACAGCTACTACGTTAGAGGAAGCAAAGCGTGTAGAACAAGCAGGGATGCAAGCTGTTGTCCTTCAGGGTGGTGAAGCTGGCGGTCACCGAGGTTCCTTCACTGAACCAATGCAATTAATTGATTTGCATGATTTACTGGAGCTAGTAGTAGGGCAAATTGCCATACCGATTATTGCTGCTGGGGGCGTTGTCACAAAGGAAGATGTAAGTAAAGCACTAGCAAGGGGTGCCCAAGCGGTTCAAATTGGTACAGCCTTATTAGTAGCGGATGAATGTGAAATTTCACCTCTTTATAAAAATGCCTTGCTTGAATCGAAAGCGCAGCAGACAACGATTACTCGCGCTTTTTCTGGTAAACCAGCAAGAGGCTTAGCCAATGCTTTTACGGAACGTATGAAAGATGCTGTTGTAGCACCTTATCCATTGCAAAATGATTTAACTACTACTATTCGTAAAGAAAGTGCAAAACAGGGTAAAGCCGAATATTTATCGATGTGGATGGGTGAAAAGAGCTATTTAGTGAAACAACCAGGTACTGTGAACAGCATTATTGCCACGCTGCTGTAACTTCTTTCCGATTCCGGATGAAGTGATGCTAAGGCATCTTTAATTTCATAATAATACTAAGATCTCTATACGTATGTATGGAGGTCTTTTTTTGAGGGTAGCAACATATATTGCTGTACACGAGGGGGCGTATGAAATGGAATTACAAGACGTATTAAGAGTCGCTGGAGTGGGACTAGTAGTTGCGCTTCTTCATGTCTTCTTTGATCAAACAGGAAAAAAAGAATTTTCATTTTTCCTATTTTTCATTGCCTACTTATATATGACAGCGGAATTACTGCGATTTTTACGTCTATTTTTCAATGAAATTCTTACATTCTTTCAATGGCTAACCTCTTCCGGGTAGTGTAAATGGAAATTGTCATTGTTGCTGTCGTCATGCTGCTTTTATTATTGCTTATAAAAGAAGTCATAAAGCCACTCCATGCGCTGATTAGTGTAATGTTTTCGTTTTTGCTGTTTGGTATGTTGTTTTCTACACTCCTATTGCCATTCATCAAGCAATTGCTTGAGACATTAGCTTTTTTGCCATATGCAAAAGCAATTGTAGTAAGTGCTAGCCTTTTCTATGTAGGGCAATGGGTGTCTTTTTTACTTGTGGAACAAAGCTATAAAGTACTCGGGCATATTGTCTATGATGGGGTCAAGATTGTTATTTTGTTGTACTGGTTTAAGGAATTTTTGGCTGTTTTACAGGAGGTGTCGGCCATTTTACAACGGCTAAACTAAGGGGCGAAGACATTGCTAGAGCAAATAGTTTCGTTTTTAACTGATCCATTTTTTCTATTGCTGAAGATGACGCTTATTTTGTGTGGCTATGTCATTATTATTTTGATCGTTAATATGATTTTACCAGAATTTGAAAAAGGGACAAGGATACTTTTTTTTCTTATTGTACTGGCAACTATCGGACCAGTTGTTGTGAGTTCATTTAATTTAATAGACGAAATAGCACAGGGGCTTGCGCATATATTTACTGCATTTTATCCCATTCTTACTTCAAGTTTTCTTTTATCTAGCAGTATTACAGCGATTGCTTCTTGGCAGCCTTTTTTACTTTTCTTTGTACAAGTCTTAACGATTATTAGTAGTAAATGGCTTATTCCAGGAGTGCTTTTTGCCATTGTGTTTGATGTCTGCAGTGTCATTGTTAAAGAAATTTCGTTTGCGAGAATTGCCGAATTGATTCGTTTTACCATTATGAGCATCGTCTCGGCATCTGTAATTTGTTACATCATTTTAATGTCGGCGAGTGGGGTGGCTGCATTTAGTGTCAACGCAGCTGTTGCAGAGCCTGTGAAAAAATTAATAGAGGAAAATATTCCGGTTGTTGGTTCCTTTATAGTAGATAGTTTTTCGATGTTCCAGCATATGACACAATTTTCCTCTTCTATTACTAGTATTTCTGCTTTTATAGCGGTTATTACCGTGTCGTTCATTCCAACAGTTCAGCTTGTTGTCAGTGCGTATTCATTGAAAATGTTAGCTGCTATTTTAGAACCAATAGCTTTTGATGATATTTGTAAACTACTTGATCATATTAGTAAGTCTCTATTTACCTTGTGTGCTGTATCATTTCTAATTGCTTTTTCATTTATGTTTTCTTGTTTATTCCTCATCGTTTTTGTGCAAGTTATGGCTGGGGGGAGATAGATTGATTCTTTTATTAGCGATGCTCTTTATCTGTCAGATATTTGTGTTTCTAACAGATGATAAAGAAATAATTTCACTTACAAAGCTTGTTATTACGTTAGTATTTTTGCAATTGCTATTAAAGATTCCATTTATCAATTCATAGGAGGAAACAAGCGTACATACACTTGAAAAAGAGAAGATGAAAGGAGGCAATGTACAAGTGATGTGGAAAAGAAACGAAAAAAAACAACGTCATTTATAGTCTTAATGCTTATTGCTGCCTCCGTGGGAATTTTCATCATTTTACCAATGTATCAAACGGGTACAACGAATGGGCAAGTAACATCGATGACCAATGAAGAAAAACTTGAGCAGACACTGAAGGCTATGAAAGGTGTTGGGGAGGTTAAAGTCTATTTTTATTACGGAGATATGACAGCTGAGAAGGATGACAATAAACTATTCAGTCAATATTTTCGAGGAACTGAACAAGGTACGAAAGAAGTAACAGGGATGCTAATTGTTTCAGAAGGAGCATCAGATATCTTTGTGAAAAATGAAATTCGTGCTGTTGTTAGTCAAGTAATGCAATTGCCGATTCATCGAATTATTATCGTTCCAATGGAAAATAAGGAGGAAAAGTAAATGCGCGTACGTAGAAGAACAGTTTGGTTTATGACATTATTAAGTCTAGTAGCGGTTATCTCAGTGTATTATTTGGTTGATCCAGCAAAACAATTTAATGGACTAACTATTTTCACAGATGACGCATTACAGCAAACTGCGGTAACGGGTGTGACTGATCAAGAAGCAACGAAAGAGGGAGAGACGAAGGAAGTATCTTCTCCAAGTCATTTATTTGAAGAAATGCGCATGCAAGTTAGTGATGAAAGAAGCCAGCTCCGTTCGCAATTAGAGCAGAAGATCGGTTCAAAAGATTACACAGCAGAAGAAAAGAGTAAGGCGTATAATGACATGGATAACCTAATTAAACAAGAATCCTCTGAAGCGATGTTAGAAATGCTTATTAAATCTTTAGGTTACTCTGATGCGTTTGTACGAGCAGATGGTGGGAAAGTACAGGTAACGGTTATGGCGGAGGAGCTGTCAAAAGCTCAAGCAAATGAAATTATTTACTTGGTAAGAACAGAGATGGAAGGCGCAAATGATGTCCAAGTAAAATTCAGTGCGAATAACTATTAAAAAAATAGGAATTTTCCGTTTATTTAAAACTATTGTTATATATCAGTATAATGAAAAGGCTTTCGTTTATTAAAGGAAAGCCTTTTATTTTGTTCATATTTACTTAATTTGCATGAAAGTATTTCAAATTGTTCGAAAAAAATATAAAATAGTGTTTGTAGTAGATTTTATTTCATAAGGAGAGTTAGAAATGTTCAAAATTCAAGAAATTCGCGAAATTATTAAATTGGTAGATTCTTCTTCGATTGATGAGTTCGTTTACGAAGTGGATGGCGCAAAAGTTAAATTAAAAAAGAATGGTGTTGTTGTTACTGATACTGTAGCACCTAAAAAAGAAGTAGTTGCACCTGTTGTACAACAGTCTGCACCTGTAGCAGCACCTGTAGCACCAGCTACTCCAGCAAAAGCTGAAGAAGCACCAGCTGCAGCACCAGCAAATAACGACCCATCGTTACATAAAATTGTATCACCGATGGTTGGAACGTTTTATCAATCTCCAAATCCAGATTCACCAGCTTACGTTAAAGTGGGGGACAAAGTTGGTAATGAAACAATCGTATGTATCGTAGAAGCTATGAAACTATTCAACGAAATTGAAGCAGAAGTTCAAGGGGAAATCGTTGAAGTACTTGTTAAAGACGGTGAATTAGTAGAATACGGTCAACCATTATTCCTTGTAAAAGCTGAGTAAGGAGTGCACAACCATGAAAAAAGTTTTAATTGCAAACCGCGGCGAAATCGCTGTGCGTATCATTCGTGCTTGTAAGGAGTTAGGCATTCAATCTGTTGCCGTATACTCAGAAGCAGACGCTGACGCATTACATGTGAAATTAGCAGACGAAGCATATTGTATCGGGCCAAAGCTATCAAAAGATTCATATCTTAGCTTCCCGGCTTTACTGAGCGTAGCAGAAAAAACAGGGGCAGACGGTATCCACCCAGGTTACGGTTTTGTATCTGAAAACGCTGACTTCGCTGAGGCTTGTGAAAACGCAGGCATTAAGTTCATTGGACCTTCATCTGATTCTATTAAAATTATGGGTATTAAAGACGTTGCACGTACAACAATGGAAGCAGCAGGTGTTCCACTAGTTCCGGGTACTGGTATTGTTCCAGATATCGAAACAGGTAAAGAATGGGCTGCTAAAATTGGTTACCCTGTGATCATCAAAGCAACTGCTGGTGGTGGCGGTAAAGGTATCCGTGTAGCTCGTACAGAAGAAGACCTTGTAAAAGGCATTGAAATTACGCAAAAAGAGGCTGCTGCAGCATTCGGTAACCCTGGCGTCTATTTAGAAAAATTCATCGAGTACTTCCGTCACTGTGAAATCCAAGTATTAGCGGATGGCTATGGTAACGTTGTACATTTAGGTGAACGTGACTGTACCGTTCAACGCCGTATGCAGAAATTAGTAGAGGAAGCTCCATCGCCAGCGCTATCTTCTGAGCGTCGTGCTGAAATGGGTGCCGCTGCCGTTAAAGCTGCACAAGCTTGTAACTATGAAGGTGCCGGAACAATCGAGTTTATTTATGACTATCAAGAAGATAAATTCTACTTCATGGAAATGAATACTCGTATCCAAGTAGAACACCCAGTAACTGAAATGATTTCGGGTGTAGATCTTGTACAACAACAATTAAAAATTGCATCTGGTGAAAAGCTTCCTTTCACTCAAGATGATATTCAATTAAATGGTTGGGCAATTGAATGCCGTATTAACGCAGAAAATGCTTATAAAAACTTCATGCCATCCGCTGGTACTGTAGATACTTACGTAACTCCAGGTGGCTACGGTGTACGTATTGACTCTGCTGTATATGCTGGCTATACAATCCCTCCATACTATGACTCTATGGTTGCAAAACTAATTGTTCATGCCAATACACGTGAAGAAGCGATTGCGAAAATGAATCGTGCGCTTAGCGAATTCGAAGTATCTGGTCCCGGTATCAATACAACAATTCCATTCCACCAAGCATTAATGAACAATGACGTTTTCAAATCAGCACAATTCAATACGAAGTTCCTAGAAGAGAACGATGTTTTGGGGACAAGCAAGTAAGGTGTACCAACTTGCGCAATAGTTGTGCGATTTTTGTCAGCTAAATAGAATTAGGAATAAAAAACGGAATATCCGATTTTTAGACCCTTTAACGAAACTGAATCGTTAGGGGGTCTTTTTTGTGCGTAAAAATAATCAGCGTACCGGTATTTTCGATATAGAAAATATCGATCCAAATAAAAACGAAATGAACCGCTACAACAATTATGATTGACGTTAATTTGTATGAAGAACAAACCCGCCTAACGGGCACACAAACAAACGATTAAAGAATACGACTAATCGTTGTGCTAACAATGGCCGTTGAAAGTTAGGGGAGCCAAGGTTTTCGTTTGTTTAATAAAATTTTGAAACAGTCTTACAGTATTCTTCTAACTCACTTAATGTAAATAGTAATGTCATAGGGAAATCATTTGAAGTTTCTTTTGAATATGTTAAATGAACAACAGCATATTTATTTAGCTTTTTAATCCAAAAAATAACATCATCATTATCTTCTCTTCTAGCCATTGCTACAGCTTCTTTTCCGTAGAGAATGTGTTTTTGTGAAAGTTCTTTCTCTAACTCTTTCGTTAAGGATTCAGACATACTTGTTGAAATCAACCACCAGGGATCGTTTATAAAACTTTTTAATTTTTCTTGCATTTTAGATGACCTTCCAATTCATTAATTTTCTAAACTTAATTCAACGTTTTATTTTAATATTCCTTCTTGTGACTAAATAGTTGAATGCGGAAGATTTTTCAGAAGTAAGCCTTGAATCGATTTGCCTTTAAATGACCGCCTAAATTAATGGTAAGACAGCGTGGATTCATCGAGGGAAATTTGAAAACTGTATTTCTCGGGTATAAGTAATGAGGAAGCATTTCGCCTTTATTTCGTCTTTATACGTGGTTAAAACCGGTTTTACATCGCCTAGTCGTATTTATCATCTTATGTGTTTCGACGCTTAAACAAACGGAATTATAAGGGGGATTAAATGGAATGAATATTGCAGTCAGTATTGTTAATATCCAACGCAAACTACTCGAACGGACTGGGCGTAAAACAGACGTATATTACAGCGAAGGTCAAGGCGCTTTATATGTATTCATGGGAGAACCTTTAACGGTCAACAACGTAATTTACGCAGCGTCCGAAATCGAGCTAATGATGGACGTTATTTAAGATGGGAGTGGCAATTTTTACGGAATTGTTAAATATGCACGAAAACCCAGCTCATCGTTTTTGAAAATAAACAATCGTTTTGCTTTAACAGACACCGGTGCCCGGTTACCTCTCGAATTTAGCCTTTTATGAAGTATATAATTTGGATATGTTATAATCAAAAGTATGAAAAATCTATACTGACGGTGCAGTGTTCAATGAAAGCGGGGCAGATAATGGATAATCAATATGTCGTAGGCTGGGGTACATTAGCGTTGATCAATGCTGCACTTGCACAAGGAAAGAATAGAACGGGGTTTAATTGGTTTTTACTTTCTCTTGTGTTAGGTCCATTGGCAACACTAATTTTATTATTTGTTGATAAGAGACCGTAACTACATATTCACAATAAAGTGAGAAGCGACTGGATATTCTCACGTATTCAACAATTGGGGTGTTTAATAAGTCGGTTTTTGACCGGCTTATTTGACCTTTATGATGTGATTAACGAAGAAGCAATGTTTTGTACGATTCAAGAAGCAGAAAATAAAGGGAAAATGGACTATGGAAATAAACTTAACGTAGATAATGGCGCAAGAAAACAAGGGGTTATCAAAGATAAAAAATAATAATAAAGAGGATCTTTATTGTTCATCTTTCCCTTCATTATTATGGCGGTTTTTATTTTACTCAATAATGATTTTTTCGGCAATTCCTTCCCCAAATCCCTTTTCATTAGGAACAGCGGTAATTTCAGAAGCCCATACAGATACTGTTAATCCAACACGTACAGTATAAATTTCATCCGTAGTAAACCATACTTTTCGTATTTCTGGTCTTGCTTTATCAACTACTAAAAATCTGTCACCTTCTATTTGTACAACTTCTCCTTTAATATTTGGGCCAATATCGTTACTATATGGGGAACATCCAACTAAAAAAAAGGTAAAAATAAATAACATAATTAAAGCTTTAGAAGTTTTCACCGAACTCCCCTTCCTTTCATATAGTTTTTTTCATAAATTATACACTTGTTTTAACGCACCTACACAACGTGAAGTTTATTATTATTCATATGCGTATGGTGGAAATATGAAAAGGAAGCGAATGTATCTCGTGGCGATGCTTTCTACGCCTTCGCTTTAGAAGTAGATTAGTTGGTACATTAAAGGGAGCGATTATTGCACAACATAAGGAAAAAATGCTCCCTTTGAAGATTGCTTTGCTTTTCATTTTTTATCGAGAGGTTATTTGAACTTATCGACCAACTTTGTTAATTTATCGAATAAAATTTTGGGTTTATCGCCTAATTTTTATATTTATCGACATCACGACTTTCAAAGCGGTTTTGTTTGCGAAAATGCATTGAATCTGCTATTTTTTTGCTAGAGTTAAGATCATGCGCACAAACCTAGAATAAATGTTCAACTTAATCCCTTTTATAGTCTTCTTTTTCTCGATTGTTCTTCTTCAATATATCAATAATTTCTTTATTTTGTTTACGTATATCTTTCAAAATTCTTTCTATTGCTAAGCCTGTATAAACTAAAAGCAACACTAATATAAATATAAAAATATCCATATTGTTCAATTCCCCTTTCCTAATTAAAAACTACATATATAGTGAATTATAGCTTATTATGATTGTTTATTTGAACTATAATGGAAAAATGCGGAATATTTTGATGTATAGTCGTATGTGATAAAATTAACGCCAGGTTTCCTGGTGCAAAATGGCTAGTAGGGAGGATTGGACTCTAATTTTGGTTAATTTACTAAGAGGGAGGATGAAAAATATATTTATGAGGTAGCGGTTGTTTTCGCTTTTCGTTTTTTCGAGTCGTTATTGAATTTATCGATATTACCTGTCCTAAATAAATTAAATCGGCTTTACGAAGCCAAACCTTCCTTTTTATAGTATAATAAGCGTAAGTACAGCATTTGTTTGTGATGTGTAAGGGAAAGGATGATATTTGTATGGCAGAGAAAGTAGGACAATCTTTCGTACAACCAACGCCTTCTGGAAAAGAAGAACTTGGGAAAATCGAAGTAGCAGCGGAAGTAATCGAGGTTGTTGCTGGAATAGCAGTAAACGAGGTAGAAGGAGTCGCGGCAACTCGTGGTAATATTGCTACTGGCGTAGTAGAACGCTTCGGTAAAAAAGTGCACAATAAGGGCATTAAATCGGGTGTTACTGAAACTGGTGAGATTGCCATTGATGTATTTTGCTCTGTAAAATACGGCTATACAATTCCAAAAGTGGCGAAGGAAGTACAAACGCAAATTCGCCAAGCGATTTATAATATGACAGCACTTGAAACAGCAGAAGTGAATGTACATATTACAGGTATTCACTTTGAAAAAGAAGAAGTAGCCGTACAAGAATAAAAAGAAGGGTTGCCTATAGGGCAATCCTTCTTTTTACGTTTGTTAACGGAAATTGATTAGCAGTGATTAGTATCGCTACTTTATTATATTTCAATATGCTTCGGCTTTCTCCAGAACAAAGCAAGAATTACGCCGATTGTTAAAACAATTGTCGCAAAGTAATATGGGTAATTTAAATTTATATCGAACATTATCCCCCCTAAAATAGGACCAAAGATATTCCCAAGACTTGTAAACATGGAGTTCATGCCACCGACAAATCCTTGTTCATTACCAGCAATTTTCGATAAATAAGAGGTAACGGCAGGACGGATTAAATCGAAGCCGACGAAAATAAAGAATGTGACAAATAAAATTGCGAAATAGTGGCTAACAATGGTCATAGCAAATGTTAAAACAGCAGAAAGGATGAGTGAATAACGGATAAGATTAATTTCGCCCATTTTCTTTGTCAGCCAATCGAATAACACTAGCTGAGCAAGGGCCCCGACTACTCCACTCCCCGTAATAATAATCGCGATATCTGAAGGCGTAAATGCGAATTTATGATCCACAAATAGGCTAAATAACGATTCAAATGCAGCTAAACCAAAGGACAGTACGAAAATAAGGATGAATGGAATAAGGTATAGTGGGCTGAAAATACGTTTCACACTGCCTAAAATTGATGGAGCAGACTCTACATCATCTAAAGCACGTGTTGGCTCTTTTAGTAATAGTATTGACAAGATAGCTGCTAAAAATCCAAGTATACCTGCAGCGTAAAATGGTATGCGTGTTCCGAATTCGGCCAAAAATCCACCGATCCCAGGTCCGATAATAAAGCCAGTACTAATCGCTGCACTCATAAAGCCCAGTGCCTTTGAACGTTGTGTCAATGTTGTAATATCAGCGATATAGGCAGTTACCGCCGGCATGATAAAGGCAGCACTTACACCACCTAGCATACGCGAGATAAAGAGTATTTCAACTGTGCGTCCGAGCCCGAATAGTAGCTCTGAAAAACCGAATATAAAAAGACCCGCAACGATCATAATTTTTCGGCCAATAGTATCCACCATTTTACCAGCAATCGGTGAAACAATAAGTTGCGTAATAGCAAACGCTGCTACCATATAACCAACGACAGAGCCTGAAATTTTCAGCTCATTCATGATTGTTGGTAGCACCGGTATAACTAAACCAATGCCTAAAAAGGCAATGAATAAATTCGATAATAAAATACTTAAGGTTAAAATTTGTTTCTTGTTCATTTTGTTCTCCTTCAATTTTTCACGATAAATGAATCTAAATCTACTAGAATATTTCCATGTAATACAATAAACCCTATAGTAACTATAGGGTCAAAAGATTTGTTTCAGTATGGCAGTATTAGGTCGCAGTTATACAAGTTGACTCAATAAATCTCCTTTGATGCTCCAAGGTTAATGTAGCAATTCTACATTAGTAATTCCTAAAGAAGTTTCGTATGGCATCAAAACGAATTTTATGTTTACAATTCTCGCAATAAAATAAGTGGGATTTACGTTCTTTGTATTGCTTATATTGTTCCTCACCTTCATATAGCTTGAAAGTTCTTTTACAGCTTGTACAAATAACTTCATAATGCATAATGACCACCTCGGAAAATGAGATTATTTTCCTTGATTATAACATTCTTGTTATTTAAACAATAATAATGGATTTTCATTTTTTAACATTAAATTTCATAAAGTTGATTGAAGGGTGTTAAAATAAGCAAAAACTTGCTTGAAAAAGGTATCAGATTATTGAAAACTTGCTTGAATTCGTGTTTCTCGTACGAATTTATGCTATTATAAACCTTAATGCCACTTAAGAAGGAGAGCTTTACATGAAACGACATGAGGCACGCGAAAAAGCGTTGCAAGTTTTGTTTCAGCTAGACAATACTGAACTAACAGTAGAAGAAGCAATGGGCCATATTAAAGGTCAACCAACAAACGTCTTCTACGAAAAGATTGTTACTGGAACAGTTGAACATTTAGAGGAAATCGATGCTACTTTAGAGCAGCATCTTGAAAAGTGGTCACTTGCCCGTTTACCAAAAATTGAAAGAACGGTTTTACGTCTAGCTGTATACGAAATTTTATACATGCCAGAAACACCAAAAAGAGTAGTACTTAATGAAGCAATCGAGTTATGCAAAACATTTGGCGACGATGGCTCGTCGAAATTTGTTAATGGCGTACTTTCTAAATTTACAGAACAATAAAATGTGTTGAATTGGAAGGAGTAACTAAGGTCTATGTCAAGTGCAATTATTAATGGTAAAGAAATTGGTCAAGAAATTCGTAATTCAGTAGCAGAGCGAGTAACGCGTTTAAAAGAGCAAGGATTAACACCAGGCTTAGCGGTTGTTTTAGTAGGAGACAACCAAGCCTCGGCTACATATGTGAGAAATAAGCAAAAATCTTGTGAAGCCATTGGTATGTTTTCTGAGTTAATCAAACTGCCGGAAGAAACTACACAGGATGCATTATTAGCGCAAATTGAATTATTAAATAATCGTGAAGATATTCATGGAATTTTAGTACAATTACCACTCCCTAAACATATTGATGAGGATACTGTTATTGCCACAATTGCTGTGGAAAAAGACGTTGATGGCTTCTCACCAGTAAGTGTTGGGAAAATGATGCTTGGCCAAGAAACATTTTTGCCTTGTACACCGTTTGGCGTAATGAAACTTCTTGAATATTCAGGAATTGAAATAGCAGGAAAGCACGCGGTCATCGTAGGTCGTAGTCATATCGTGGGGAAACCAATGGGACAACTACTACTACAAAAAGATGCAACCGTTACATATACGCATTCCAAAACACCAAACCTACCTTCATTCACTAAACAAGCAGATATTTTAATTGCAGCAGTTGGACGTGCAAACTTTATTACGAAGGAACATGTTAAAGAAGGCGCAGTTGTTATAGATGTTGGCATTAATCGTGATGAAAACAACAAGCTTTGCGGTGACGTAAACTTTAGTGAGATTGATGGTATTGCTTCTCACATTACACCAGTACCAGGCGGTGTAGGACCAATGACTATTACTATGCTTCTATTCAACACAGTTCAAGCAGCAGAAAATAAGCTTGCACATACAGTTAAGTTATAATTTTGAATGACTCTTTATAAAAAGCTATCTCAATTTTTATTGAGGTAGCTTTTTTGTTTCGTTTATTTTCTGAGTATTTCAAGAACTTTTGTATTGTTTTTAACGTCTAATATAACGTTTGGGTCATACATATGAATAGGGAGGTTTTTATGGAAAACATAGATTTAATACTGATCATTAAACATATTATTATCGGTCTTGTACAAGGGTTTACAGAGCCAATTCCTGTATCATCTAGCGGACATGTTATGATTGCAAGTGAAATTCTTGGTCTTGGTGAGCAAGGTTTTACTTTTGCTATTTTAACGAACACAGCTTCATTACTGGCTATTGTCTATATTTATCGACAGGATATTGTCCGACTCGTTACAAATTTTTTCCTGTATTTGAAAACTCGACAGAATCGTTATAAAGCTGATTTTCGTTTCGCCATTTTCATAGTAATTGGTTCTATTCCAGCGGGCGTTTTAGGTGTTTTGTTAAGCGATGTTATTGCGGATAATGTTAGTATGACAACGATAGCACTTATGCTATTTGTAACAGGTATTGCTCTATGGCTAATTCGTAATATGCATGGTAAGAAAAGGGATGCGGATTTGACTGCGAAAGACGCCATCATCGTAGGTCTTGGTCAAGCTGTAGCATTAACACCTGGTATTAGCCGTTCAGGAGCAACCATTATTTCAGCCATTGCAGTTGGTATGAAACAGGAAACCGCTTTACGATTTTCCTTCATGCTCTATATTCCTGTAAGTCTTGGTGGAGTTGTCCTTGGAATTTCTGATTTTTTAGATGAGCCAAATAAAGGTGCATTAGCAATTCCTTATGCTGCGACATTTATTGTGACATTATTTATGACTTATTTTGCAATGCGTTGGTTTATGGGCATCATGAAAAGTGGCAAGCTTAGCTACTTTACATATTATTGCTTTCTTGTAGGGACGCTTCTATTAATATTTTATTAATGTAAAAGCCTCATAATTTTATGAAGTTGTGAGGTTTTCTTGTTTGTTAAGAAAAAGAAATGTAGATATTCGACTCCTGTCCGTCATTTCGACGATTTCTATCCGTCGCTCCGGTGATTCTTCCCGTCACATAGCCTGTTTTATCCGTCGCTTCGCTTTCATTCTGCTCTTTTATTAGCGATTCTGCCTCTTTCAAGTTTTAGCGGCGTTCCTTGTTTGGTTAGCAGCACAACTCACACTTTTAGCGGCGAATTCCAACATAAGCCGGACAATTTGACAAAATTAAAGTCAGCGTTGAAGAACAGTTGATGCTTTATCAGCGATTCTGACTCTCTTATCAGCGATGTTTGATGCTTTATCAGCGATTCTGACTCTCTTATCAGCGATGCTTGATGCTTTATCAGCGATTCTGGCTCTTTCAAGTTTTAGTGGCGTTCTTCCTTTGGTTAGCAACTCACACTTTTAGCGGCGAATTCCAACATAAGCTGGACAATTTGACAAAACTAAAGTCATACGTAGCTTCGGTGGTTCTTCCCGTCACATGGCTTGTTAAATCCGTCGCTTCGGCAGATCAATCCGTCGTTTCATTTTCATACCGTCGCTCCGGGGATTCATACCGTCACTCGGCCTGTTTTATCCGTCGCTTCAGCAGATCAATCCGTTGTTTCGCTTTCATACCGTCGCTCCGGGGATTCATACCGTCACTCGGCCTGTTTTATCCGTCGCTCCGTGGGTTCTTCCCGTCACATGGCCAGTTGAATCCGTCGCTTCAGCAGATCAATCCGTCGTTTCATTTTCATACCGTCGCTCCGGGGATTCTTCCAGTCACATGGCCTGTTAAATCCGTCGCTTTGGCAGATCTATCTGTTGTTTCGCTTTCATACCGTCACTCCGAGGATTCATACCGTCACATGGCCTGTTAAATCCGTCATTTCGCTTTCATACCGTCGCCGGGGTTCTTCCCGTCACTCAGCCTGTTTTATCCGTCGTTTCATTTTCATACGTCGCTCGGTCGTTTCAATCCGTCGTTTCATTTTCATACCGTCACTCTAGCGGTTCAATCAGCCCCCTTGTAGATAAATCCGCCACCCCGTTTCTTCTTTCCGCCCCCCAGGAAAACGCTCAATCAAAACGCAACTCCACCGCTTATTTCGTCGAAAAGACATACTTTATCTAATATGAAATCTTAAGATATGTTATAGTAAGGTTTTCAATTCTATCCAAGACAGTCGTTTTTTCAACCGAAACTGTATTTTGACACGTCATGGGCAATAAAAAATGTTATGATAGGTGTAGTTTTGTGAAAAACTTGATTTTAGTAAAGGAGCCGGAAAAATGTCATCTGCTTCTTATTTAACTGTAAAAGCATTAACAAAATATATTAAACGGAAATTTGATGCTGATCCGCATTTACGTGAAGTCTATGTAAAGGGAGAGCTATCCAATGTCAAACTTCATCAATCAGGGCATATTTATTTTACATTAAAGGATGATGGAGCACGAATTGCGGCTACCATGTTTAAAACAGCAGCCACAAAATTAGCGTTTGAACCAAAGGAAGGTATGCAAGTATTTATCCGTGGAGATGTAAACGTTTATGAAGGCTACGGTACATATCAATTATATGTACAGGAAATGCAACCAGATGGAATAGGTAGTTTGTTTGTTGCCTTTAACCAACTGAAAGAGCAGTTACAACAAGAAGGGCTTTTTAAACCTGAGTGGAAACAACCAATTCCAAGGTTTCCAGAAAAAATCGGTGTTTTAACGTCGACAACAGGCGCTGCCATTCGAGATATCTGTACTACATTAAAGAGACGCTATCCACTTGCTGAAGTTTTTATTTATCCAACCCTTGTACAAGGAGCGCAAGCAACGCCGAATATTGTTCAAAACATTGAACGAGCAAATATCGATGCGAGTTGCGATGTACTGATTGTAGGGCGTGGCGGTGGATCAATTGAGGATTTATGGGCTTTTAATGAGGAAGCTGTTGCACGAGCGATTTTTGGAAGCCGTATCCCTATTATTAGCGCAGTAGGTCATGAAACCGATACGACTATCGCGGATTATGTAGCTGATTTGCGCGCTCCGACACCAACTGCAGCGGCTGAAATGGCTGTACCTGATCAACAAGAATTATTTCAACGGGTGCTTACACAAAAATCACAACTGCATCAAATCGTAAGAGCGCAACTTATGGCAGAACGTCAGCGTCTAAATAAGCTCCAACAATCTTATCCGTTGTCAATGCCAGAACGCCTATATCGACCATTTACTGAAAGGCTAGCTCAACTTGAAACGGGATTACAAAAAGCCATGCAGGTCGATTTGATGAAGAAAACAGCGCGGTTTCAACAACTACATAGTGCGGTAGAGCAGCACTCGCCCAAAAAGGCATTAGCTTTCCATCAACGAGAGCTAGAAACTCACTTCCAACAATTAACTCGTGCTGCAACTCATTATGTAACGAAACAAAAACAACAATTTGAAGCAACTGTCAGAACTTTAGAAGCATTAAATCCACTTGCCATTTTAACAAGGGGCTTTACGGTAGCTTATAAAGATAATCAAATGTTAAAATCAGCAGTTGATGTAAAGCCACAGGATCAATTAACACTTTCCTTCCATGATGGAAAGGTTATTGCAGATGTGGTAAAGATCTTGCCGAAAAATGAGGGGGAATAATTGTGGCAGAGAAACAACAAACTTTCGCAGATGCAATGACGGCACTTGAGGAAATTGTCCGTCAGTTAGAGCAAGGTGATGTACCTTTAGAAAACGCGATTGATTTATATAAACAAGGTATGGAGCTATCACAATTTTGCCATAGCAAACTGCAACATGCTGAGGAGCAGTTAATTTCTATTGTCCAAGAGACAGGTGAGACTACGGCATTTGATCCACTAAAGGGAGAGAACTAAAAAATGAACGAGCAATTAAAACATTTTATTGAAAGCAACATACCTCAAGTTGAAGCTGAAATGTTTGCACTAGTCGAGAAAATTGATGCACCAGCCAATTTAAAAGAATCCATGCTTTATTCATTAAAAGCAGGAGGTAAACGTATTCGCCCACTCTTCGTATTGGCTGTTCTTGAACTTTACAATAAGGATTTGAAGGATGGTTTAACGGTAGGATCTGTAGTTGAAGTCATCCATACGTATTCATTAATCCATGATGATTTACCAAGTATGGATAATGATGATTTCCGTAGAGGAAAGCCAACAAATCATAAAGTTTATGGTGAAGCATTAGCGACACTTGCAGGCGATGCATTGAATACACTTGCGTTTGGCATTTTAGCACGCATGGATGTATCAGCTGAAAAACGCATTGAATTAGTTAATCTGTTAAGTAAAGCAGCTGGTGCAGAAGGTATGGTTGGGGGTCAAGTACTCGATATGGAAGGTGAGAAGCGTCAGTTAAACATAGCTGAACTTGAGCATGTCCATATCAATAAAACGGGCGCTCTTTTACGATTTAGTATTGAAGCGGGAGCAGTGTTAGCTGATGTCATGCAAGAAGAACGCGAAACTTTAAAGGAATATGCGCATCATATCGGTCTTGCCTTCCAAATTCAAGATGATATTTTAGATATTGAGGGCACTACAGAAGAACTAGGTAAAACTGCAGGTAAAGATGTAGCAAGTGATAAAAGCACATACCCAGCTCTATTATCTTTAGATGGGGCAAAAGAAAAGCTTGCTGAGCATTATCAGCATGCCATTAACGCACTAGATAAATTGGAAGTAGATGCCAGCTTATTACGTGAGTTTGCAGCCTATATTGTACATCGTAAAAACTAGGGGAAAAACAAGGCGTTAAAGGCACATAATATGCTAGAATAGGTGAAGGCGTTTGCCAATGTGCAAACAATAAAGTGTTCGTACTTTTAGCATATTAATAACACTGTTATAATAGTGGAAACACAATTACGGTGAATAATTTATTGAAAAGGTGTGTGAGAAAGGTGGATTTAAATAATATAACTAGTCCAGCCTTTTTAAAAAACTTAGATAAGAAGGGTCTTGAGCGACTTGCACAAGAAATTCGTACCTTCTTAATCGAAAAATGTTCTGTCACGGGTGGTCATATCGGACCGAACCTAGGTGTTGTGGAGCTAACGATTATGCTCCATAAAATGTTTGACAGTCCACAAGATAAGTTTTTATGGGATGTTGGCCACCAAGCTTACGTGCATAAAATTTTGACAGGTCGTGCAAATCAATTTGATACATTACGTCAGTTCAAAGGGCTTTGTGGTTTTCCAAAGCGTGTGGAGAGTGAACATGATGAGTGGGAGACAGGTCATAGCTCGACATCTTTGTCAGGAGCCATGGGTATGGCAGCAGCGCGAGATATCAAAAAAGAAAAGAGCTTCGTGATACCAATTATTGGAGATGGAGCTTTAACAGGCGGTATGGCGCTGGAGGCATTAAACCATATCGGCCATGCTAAAACAAATATGATTGTCATTTTAAATGATAATGAAATGTCAATCGCTCCAAACGTCGGAGCGCTACACAGTGTACTAGGGCGTCTTCGTACAGCTAAAGAATATTCAAAAGCTAAAGAAGAGCTGGAATCGCTCATTAATAAGATCCCGGTGCTAGGCGGTAAGCTTGCTACAACTGCTGAGCGCTTAAAGGATAGCTTAAAATATTTAGTAGTATCGGGTGTGTTCTTTGAGGAGCTAGGCTTTAAATATCTTGGTCCGATTGATGGACATGATTTCGATGCTCTTGAGTCAACATTATCACAAGCTAAAAAAGTGAAAGGGCCAGTGCTCGTTCATGTCATTACGAAAAAAGGTAAAGGTTATAAACCTGCTGAAGACGATACAATTGGGAATTGGCATGGGACAGGTCCGTATAAAATTGAAAACGGTGCCTTTGTAAAGTCCGAGGTGAAAGGTCCAGCATGGAGTAGCTTGATTGCTGAGACTGTCCGCAAAATTGCTCATGAGGATAAACGCGTTGTCACGATCACGCCAGCAATGCCAGTAGGTTCAAAATTACAAGGGATTCAAAAGGATTTCCCAGAACGTTTCTTTGATGTAGGGATTGCTGAACAACATGCAGCAACGATGGCGGCAGGTTTAGCGACACAAAACATGAAGCCGTTTTTAGCCATTTACTCAACATTCCTGCAACGTGCCTATGACCAAGTACTACATGATATCGCACGTCCAAATTTAAATGTCTTTATAGGAATTGACCGTGCAGGCTTAGTTGGTGCGGACGGTGAAACACATCAAGGCGTATTTGATATTGCATTCCTTCGTCATATACCAAATATGACAATTATGATGCCAAAAGATGAAAATGAAGGTCAGCATATGGTGAAAACAGCCATTGACTATGATGGTGGTCCAATTGCATTACGATATCCTCGAGGCAATGGTATAGGCGTTCCGTTAGATGATGAGCTTATGGCGTTACCAATTGGTAGCTGGGAAGTGTTACGTGAAGGGAAAGATGCAACGATTTTAACCTTTGGTACGACGATTCCTATGGCAATGGAAGCAGCCAATATTTTAGCGCAGCAAGGTGTTGAGATAGAAGTAGTCAATGCACGTTTCATTAAACCAATGGATGAGGATATGCTTCACCGTATATTAACAAGCCGTAAGCCAATATTGACGATTGAAGAGGCGGTACTACAAGGTGGTTTTGGTAGTGGTGTATTAGAATTTGCCCATGACCATGGCTATTTAAGTGCAATAATTGATCGTATGGGAATACCTGATCATTTTATTGAGCATGGTAATGTAGATCAGCTTCTCGCTGAAATTCATATGACGGCTGAGGATACAGTGGCACGTCTGCATGTGTTACTTCAACAAAAACAGCAAGTAGGTTTAAATAAATAATGACAAAACAACCAAAAGAACGTGTAGACATTTTACTTGTAGAGCGTGGACTATGCGAAACACGAGAAAAAGCAAAGCGCTCTATTATGGCAGGGCTTGTTTTTTCTAATGAAACTCGCATCGATAAGGCGGGGGAAAAAATTGCTATAGATGCACCACTACAAGTAAAAGGCTCTGATTTAAAATATGTTAGTCGTGGCGGCTTGAAGCTTGAAAAGGCGCTACAAATTTTTGATATGTCTGTAGAGGGGAAGCTAATGCTTGACATTGGCTCCTCTACAGGAGGATTTACAGATTGCGCATTACAGCATGGTGCAAGACATTGCTATGCATTAGATGTTGGTTCTAACCAACTAGCATGGAAGATCCGTTCTGATGAACGTGTAACTGTCATGGAAAAAACAAATTTCCGCTATACGACAGCGCCAGATTTAACAGAGGGCTTGCCAGACTTTGCTACAATTGATGTTAGCTTTATTTCACTATCGCTTATTTTACCTGTCTTAAAAACTTTGTTAATGCCAGGTGGCGATGTAATGGCATTAGTGAAGCCTCAGTTTGAAGCTGGGAAAGAGAAAGTCGGTAAAAAAGGCATTGTTCGTGATAAAAAAGTACATTTAGAAGTTTTAGAAAAAACTGCTGCAATGGCGACAGAGGTTGGCTTTGTCGTTAAGGATGCTTCGTTTTCACCAATTACAGGGGGCGAGGGAAATATTGAATTTTTATTCCATTTAGTGAATCCTATAGGTGATGAAGAAATTCCTGCATATACAGCTTTTAATGCACTCGTTGAAGAAGCGCATAGTGCACTAAAATAACACGTGCTCATTTACAGAGCCGTGTTTTTTCTTGTGCTTTTATGTTTAAAATGGTAGTGTAAATATACAAATATTCAACTATTTATAAGAGGTGACCGACATGAATAAAGGACAGAGGCATATACGAATTCGGGATATTATTGCCAATCATGAAATTGAAACACAAGATGATTTAGTCGATTTTTTAAAGGATGCAGGCTATAATGTGACACAAGCAACAGTATCACGTGATATTAAAGAGCTTCATCTTGTGAAAGTACCTTTGCAGGATGGACGCTATAAATATAGCTTGCCCGCAGACCAACGTTTCAATCCAATACAAAAATTACACCGTGCGTTAGCTGATGCTTTTGTCAGCATTGATGGTGCATCACACTTTTTAGTTATGAAGGCTCTTCCTGGTAATGCCAATGCTATTGCATCACTACTTGACCATTTAGATTGGCCTGAAATTTTAGGTACTATTTCTGGAGACGATACTATTTTAATTATTTGTCGTAACGAAGATGAGCGTGAAAATACAAAAAATCGCTTATTAGAAATGCTGTAAAATAGCAGGGTAATTTGATACAGAGGTGACAATTTGTGTTAAGAGAGCTTAGTATTCGAAACTTTGCCATCATTGAGGATTTAACAGTTAGTTTTTTAGATGGTTTAACAGTTTTAACAGGTGAAACGGGTGCAGGAAAATCAATTATTATCGATGCCGTACATTTACTTGCTGGCGGCCGAGGCAATTCCGAATTTATTCGTCATGGAGCTAAAAAGGCTGAATTAGGTGGTTTATTTCAAATTTCAAGTTCGGGGCATCCTGTTTATAAGAAACTTGAAGAGGCAGGCATAGAAATAGAAGAAGATACCATTATTTTGCGCCGTGATTTAAATGATACTGGAAAAAGTGTTTGTCGAGTAAACGGCAAACTAGTGCCATTATCTGTACTACGTGATATTGGGTCTAGCCTTATCGATATTCATGGACAGCATGAAAATCAAGAGCTTATGGATGAGAAACAGCATATTTATTTACTTGACCATTTTGCTGAGGAACAACTGACACCTATTCAAAATTTGTACAGTTCTCAATACGAAGAATATCGTTCATTAAAAAAAGAATTAGCTTCGATTTCAATTGACGAACAGTTAATGGCACAACGTATTGATTTGTACCAATTCCAAATGAAAGAGCTAGAGGATGCCAATTTAAAACTTGGCGAGGAAGATGAGTTACTGGATGAACGTCGCCGTTTAATGAATTTTAATAAAATTTTCGAACGCTCGAGTGCGGCATATGAAGCTATTCAGGGTGATTCTAAAGGCCTTGACTGGATTGGCAATGCGATGGGTGCATTAGAGGATGCTGCGACAATTGACGAGCAATTTAAAGAAGCTTCAGAAACTGTCACGACTGCATTTTATGCATTACAGGATGCTGCTTACCAGGTCAAAAATGTATTGGATGAATTAGAATTTGATCCGGCTCGATTAAATGAAGTTGAGCAACGTTTAGCCTTAATACAAAATTTGAAACGTAAATATGGTTCAACAGTTGAAGAAATATTAGCGTATTACGATAAAATTAAAACAGAGTTAAATGAGCTTTTAAATCGAGACGAAATTTTACAAGTAAAAGAACGAAAAGTATCGGAAATGGAAGCAGTATTAAATGAACTTGCTGCAGAACTTTCTACTGTTCGAAAGGACGCTGCACATAATTTAAGTGAAGCTATTATGGCCGAACTACGTGAATTACATATGGAAAAAGCAAAATTCATTGTTAATTTTGATGAATTGCCTTACTTTGATGCAAATGGCAAAGACCAAGTAATTTTTTATATTTCTACGAATGTAGGCGAGCCGCCAAAATCTTTACCGAAAATTGCTTCTGGTGGAGAATTATCGCGTATGATGCTTGCGTTAAAGACGATTTTCTCATCCTCAAATGGCATAACATCTATTATATTTGATGAGGTAGATACTGGTGTAAGTGGTCGTGTAGCACAAGCAATCGCAGAAAAAATTGCTGCAATATCTGTTAATTCTCAAGTTTTATGTATTTCGCATTTACCGCAAGTGGCTGCGATGGCCGATCATCACTATTTTATTAAAAAAGAAGTCGAGCATGATCGAACATTTACGTCATTGCTGGAAATAGATACGAACGCTCGTATTGAAGAAATCAGTCGCATGATGTCTGGAGCGGAAATTACAGATTTAACGTTGCAACACGCCACAGAGCTCTTAAAAATGGCGAATGCACGAAAAAAACAAATGAGATAGCAAAAGAATCCAGAAACACTGTTGTTTCTGGGTTTTTTCTTTTTGCGCAAATATTTACCGCTTATAAGAACGCCACAAAAACACATAGTAAAAGGACAAAAATAAAAAGGAGGTGTCGTATGTATCGTCGTTGGCGTCAATTTGTCATTTTGCCTATGCTCATCGTTTTATTATTCATGCCCGTAAAGGCTTTTGCCGCAAAAAAGCTAATTCCGATGGGCGAAGCAATTGGTATTCAACTTCAGCTATCACATGTATTTGTAGCACATGATGTGCTGTTAGCTTCCAATCAGTGGATGAAAGGAGGCGCTGTAATTGAAAAAATAAATGATATTACAGTAAAAACACTTGTAGATGCCAAAAAAGCTGTTGCTCGGCAAGGACAACAGAAATGGACGATAAAAAGTGAAGGAAAAGAAATGACACTTGATTTACAGGAGCAAGAAGCAGAACATGTTATTTCCTTTCTAAAAGATGAAACAGATGGAGTAGGAACATTGACATACATTGATCCAGAGACAAAAAATTACGGTGCATTAGGCCACCAAATCGTTGATTCAACGTTACAAGAAGCCCCTATTTTCCATGCTGGCTCCATTTTTTTAGCTTCGATTCAACAAATTCGTAAAAGCATACCTGGTCAGCCTGGCTATAAAATATCCTCCATTGAAAAACAACATAATCGATTAGGAAGTATCGATAAAAATACAGTTTATGGAATTTTTGGCCGTTGGGAAGACGGTTATCAACAAAGTTTGCCTAAAGCAATTGAAATTATGCATGAAAAGGATATAAAAACAGGGAAGGCTGAAATCTATACTGCGATTGAGGGCAGTAAGGTAGAAACTTTTTCAATTGAAATTACCAAGGTTGAAAATGAACGCCTTGAATTTATAGTAACTGACAAAAAGCTCATTGAAAAAACAGGTGGTATTTTGCAGGGGATGAGTGGCAGTCCTATCATTCAAGACGGTCGTTTTGTAGGTGCGGTTACACATATGTTTGTGGAGGAGCCAAAAAAGGGAGCAGCGCTTACAGTAGCAGAAATGTTAAAAAAATCATCTTAAACAAAGGAGCTGCCAAAAAGGTAGCTCCATTCTTTCATAAAAATATTTTGTTCATCAAGTATTTCGTTTATTTATGAAGCGATTAGCGACACTTTAAAAAAACTGTAGTTTTATCTCCGTTTTTTCACTAAAATAAAGGATATAAGCATTCGAAGCTTTGCAGGTATTTATCATAACTTGTCGATATAAAAAGAAAGTATCGGACTACATACTCATTTTTGGAAATTGAAAAGGTTTTTAAAACGAAAATGTCGAAAATTCCAAAGTGTGCAAAAATTGCATTAGGGGATAGGTGACGCTTTGGGGTAATTCAAAGCACAGTTCAAAAGGAGGAATTTAAATGACAAAGGTTAAAGTAGCGATTGCAGATGATAATCGTGAGTTGTTAAAAACGATGGAGCAGTATTTTCAAGGGCATCCTGAAATTGAAATAATTGCAACTGCTTCAAACGGGAAAATTTGTTTACAAATGCTAGAAGAATTCACACCAGATATTTTGCTACTAGATATAATAATGCCGCATCTTGATGGGTTAGCTGTTTTAGAGTCGATGTATCAAAATGAACGAATGTCATCAATTCAAGTGATAATGTTAACTGCTTTTGGCCAAGAAGATGTGATGAAACAGGCTGTAGATTTAGGTGCATCCTATTTCATGCTAAAGCCATTTGAATTTGATCAATTGGTTCAAAAAATCTTACATTGTGCAGGGCAGAAGGCTACACTTCCTAAAAAGACAAGTGTTTTACAACCAGCGGCACCTCAAAAATTGAATCAACATCAATTAGATAGCACGATAACAGCCATTATTAAAGAAATCGGCGTTCCTGCTCATATTAAAGGTTACTCTTATTTGCGAGAAGCTATCCAAATGGTGTTCGAAGATATCGAGTTATTAGGCTCTGTGACGAAAATTTTATATCCAGAAATCGCTAAAAAGTTCAATACAACACCATCACGAGTTGAACGTGCAATTCGTCATGCCATTGAAGTCGCATGGAACCGTGGCAATTATGAATCGATTTCGTCGATGTTTGGATACACGGTACATCATTTAAAATCCAAGCCGACAAATAGTGAATTCATCGCCATGATTGCAGACAAGATTCGCATTGATATGATGGCGAGTTAAGGTTAGAGCTACAAGGGATTACAGGACTTATAGTTGATATATTATAGATTTATTTACCGATAAATCACTTTTTGAACCTATAAATAACTAAATATATGCGGGTAAATGTTAACGCACATTCATTTATTGAGTTTACGAAAATTCAAATAATGGAGGTGTGTTTTTTTTGCGTAAAAAATTCTTGTCAAAAACACTAAGAATGGACATGAATTTTTGTACTTGCTAGAGCGTTGTGGCGAGCGTTGACCAAATCTAATGAGAATATTTTAATTGTGAGCTATAAAGGCAATTCAGCGGAAGCACTCTTTGAAAAGTTAATGCAAATGAATGATGCTGTCCCAAGAAAGAAATTCCCTAATGTGTTTTAGGGGCAATATGTAATGAGTTTCTACCGATGAAAACATTTGATGAACGAGGAAAGAAGAAGTTGCAAATAGGCTTTATCACTTCTGAAAAACAAAGGCAATTATGATTTCAGATATGAAGGTGAGCTAGGGCTTGTGAATATCGAGTGTAAGACTACCTTTCAGCAAATGTAGATGTTCGCAAATGGTCGCTTAGGTAATAAGCGTGGGAATAGTGAATTGCACCATGATGATAGTGTATTTCAACAGCATTAGCGATTCAAGGTATGAAAACAAATAAATGGTATGTATAGGAGAATCACAATGGAAGCATAAAAAGTATTGTGACAGAATGGAATCAATTGCATACACCTCAAAGAGCTGTACTAAGCGAATCTGAGTAATGGTTGACCTATGAAAGGAAAATAGGTAGGCTTCGAGATTGAATCTCTTAAAAGGCGTTTGGGAGAGTGTGAGAAGGAGCTTGCTTTTTCTCTCAAAGCAATGCGCATTATAGGGATTCCTTTTGTTCCTGTTGAAGTTATTGAACAGCAAATAGAATCGTTATTGAATGAGATTGAACATAAGAGGAAGCAATTGGCTCTGTCAAAACAATATCTATTTTAATATAGCAGAAAAATATTACAGACATTTCCACCCCCAATAAAAGTATGATTGAGGTTGAGCTGATAGAGTTAAAGGTTCAGTCAGAAGATGTATTGCGTCCACTTTTAGATGGTAAATAACGAAACCCTTATTTGAGTTTCTTCTATATATTGATTACCAATTTTTACACACATATAAAAAAATATGAAATATTATTCTGTAATTATGTATATTATGGTAATATATAGTTCTATAATAAAATTCAGGAGTGGTAGTTTTGGAAGAAAAAGAAATAGTTCAGAAGTCACTAGAGGAAAGATTCAATGAACAGAATAAGAATAAACAATCAAAAGCACAATATACGCTTTTTAGTGTTATAGGTTTTATTGGCGCTATTGTATCAATTAGCATGGGCTTTTATAAATTGTGTATTTATGAAAACAATGATAGTTTTAGAAGCTCTAGTAAAAATGTCTACGTTGGCGGTGATGCCTATAACTACATTATCAATGGTACATATGCAACGAGTTATTTTGTGTTAGCGGTAGTATGTATGGTATTTGCTTGTTCAATGTTAATCTTAAAGAGTATTAATCAGAATAAATAGGAGTTTAACTTTAATGAAGAAAATTACTGTAGGTTTTTTATTAGTGACTACAGCTATTTTTATTAGCGCCTGTGGAAATAAAAGCAATGCACCTGAAAATGTACGTGAGGATGTATGGAATAATGGAATACAATTTGCTATCTTTATGAAAGATACGATTAATGAAGAAAAAAATATCGAAGGATTCCATGAAGCTTTCGAAGATTACTTTACAACTTATAAAGAAGATGCAACAGAAGAAGAAAAAAAATATTAGATGCTTTGAAAGCTACACAGCTTATTTATGGTGTGACTAAGGCGATTCAAAGTGGAAGTGGTTTTGCCACTGATGAAGGATTTAATGAAATGTATAAACATGTAGAAGAAGCGATAGGGGTTTCAAATTTAGAATATAAGAATTATGATAAAGAAGGAATGGAAAAGACGCTTTCAAAATACGAATAGATATTTAATTAAGAACATTAAAAAGGTAGGGCAATTGCTCTGCCTTTTTGTTTTGGAGAATTTTATCTTAAGAGTAGTAATTAATTTGGTAGGTGTAGTGGTATTAAAATTTATATAGAAGATAGTATATAATGATGAAACTCTTTAACTAACAATAAATAAATGAAACTTTAGTTAAATAAAGTGTTCGAAAACCTAGATATATCAACATTTCAATTTTTAATTTATATTATCCCTTAAGACAAATAGTGAATTCATCGCCATGATTGCAGACAAGATTCGCATCGACATGATGGCGAGTTAAGGTTAGAGCTACAAGGGATTATAGGACTTATTTAGAGAGAATTCATTGGATTTATACCGACTAATTACTGAGATCATATAACTTAATGTTAATTAATTGAATTAAACTATGAAACACATTCATTTATGGGGAATTCTAATTCATGGAAGTGTTTTTTTGGGGTTCTATATTATTTTGGGGGGTATTCATACAATTACACGCATAAAAAAAGCACAGATTCACTGATTTATATATACTTGAATTGTCGAGAAACAAGAATAGGAAGGTGAACTGTGGTAAATGAATTTTAACATGAATATCCCACGATAAAAAAGAATGTAGAGATTACAAAAAGTGACGAAACGGAATGCATATGGCTTTCGACGCTGCGATCACTTTTTAAATTTGAAGTATAAAGAAATCGGAGTTCATCTGGGTTAGTGTGCTAAAAGATGACACCCCGACATTTGACTTAGAACCAATTTAATTTGCGAAGAGGAGCGATAATTTATGGATTATTTTTTAGAAATAGTAAAGGAATTTGATATACCTACAATTACAAATGAAACTTTATTGACTAATGGAAAAACAGCTTCAACCTTTTTATTGCATACAAAAACTTCGGAAAAATATATTTTGAAATCCGTTGAAACGAAAGAGCAGGCTTACTTTGAATATAAACTTATACAACATATTAGAACAAAAAATAAAAACATTGTGAGTGAGATTTTAACTTCAAAGTTTGATAAGCCATTTACTCAAATAAATAAGAATTTATTTCAAATACAAATTTACGTACCTTCAGTAAACGAAAAAGCTCCTTTGCAAAAGGTTTTAAATACTTATCAGATGTTACAAGAATATTTAAGGGATTTTCATTATGAATCAGCGCGTCATAATCGTTTTGCATTAGATAGGTTATGGATAGATACAAAAGAACTTTTATATGAAAACTTCCCCCAAATTTATGATGAACTATGCCCATCAATTGAAAAATTAATGGTTTTAGATCATAATCAGACGAATTGGATTCATGGAGATTTAGGCGCGTGGAATATTTTGTTAACTGCTAAACGAAATGTTTGCTTCATCGATTTTAGTGAGGCGCGGAAAGGACCTAGATATTTTGATTTAGTAGCAATTTTCGCGTCATATTTACCTCGGAATTTAGAGGAATTTGATACATACACTCAAGTATTTTTAGCAGAATATGAAGTTTCGATTAATTTGAATGAGTTCTACCAAACGTTAGAACTTTGGTATGTTAAAGGGATTTTAAGTTTATTGAAAGTCGGTACTCAATCAACTAAAGAGCGCATCCTTTATTTTTATGAAATTATTAAATATATAAGAAGCATATAGGAGTTCTGTTTTTTGTCCAATGATAAAAATATTAGTAATTCATTCCTACTGTCGTAAAAGCTGGAGTTTTATCAACTCTACAATGCTGGTTCGAAATGGTGGCTAGAATTCGACAGTTTACGGAAACATAAACGACTTCGTTGGCTATCTTGCTAGTGTTAGGCCACCAGACTGGCTAACGAACGGAATCCGCTCAACTGTCTCTTTCGTTGGTGGGCTATTGTCTGGCGGAGGTAAAGGCGGTAAGAAATCGCATTACAGTGAATTAGATTCTGTGCCATATAACGGTTACTCAGCGCGTCTCCACAAGCAAATATTATAATTTTAAGTGTTTTTTATTATTAGTTTGCTTTGGGATAGGATTTTCTGAAGCATAATAAAAAAAGCCCTTTTCGAATCTGAAACCAATGACTTCTTCATTTTCTCCAGTCTTATAGTCTTCGATAACAGTGAAAGGAATAGCTGTGATTCCTTTATTGCGTTCGGTTTGGCGGAGATTGACCGGTAAATCAAATTTTAAGTAACGTAGCGAAAATTTTAACGCCTTTTTTTAGACAGTGTGCGCAGACTGTTTAAGATGGCGTATTTTTAATGTCTAAAAATCAAAAATTGAATGTATATATTGGATGGTTCTGTAAAAATCTAAATGTGCTTACTTTTTTAATCCGCCTAACCTGACGTTTTATGCTAATACGCAGTTAAAGGTTAACTGCAGCAGATTTACATTGAATTTATGGAAAATTAATCTCATATTTTAAATGAAGAAGGAACATTTGGAGGAGGAATTTAGATGGGGTTATTTGATGGGATCATAGGTAATGCGAGTGAAGTAAATCTAGAAAAATTACGGGAAGAAGTTAAAGATTTATTAACACCTCATGAAACAATTAAACATGCCTATAAAATTATAAGAGACACTTTTATTTTTACGGATAAAAGACTTATTTTAATCGATAAACAAGGAGTAACTGGGAAGAAAACGCAATATCATTCAATTCCATATAAGAGTATTCTTCATTTTTCAGTTGAAACTGCGGGAACGTTTGATTTAGATGCAGAGTTGAAAATTTGGGTTTCAGGTAGTGAATTACCGATTCAGAAAAACTTTAATAAATCAACTAACATCTATAAAATTCAAAGTGTGTTAGCGGAATATGTATTAGGAAAGTAATAAATATAACTTCTTTTAGCAGAAGTCATATCCAAATACCTGTACCTGTCGCTACCAAAACACTTGCTGAAAGAAGTTAAAGCTTGTGGAGGTTGTCACGGAATCGGAAGGGAGTTCTTGGTGAAGCGAAGATTCCAGACGCAATTATGCCGAAACGTGTCAACATACTGTAGGTCGTCTATCTTTGCTTGAACGTATATAATTATATTGGGTGATAACATATGAAAAGTGTAAACTTACAGCTTGACGAAAATAACTCGTTAGAAATAACGCAGATAGAAGAAAATTTATTTGAGATGCGATTTGGAATGAATGGAAGCATTAGTGTGCACTATATGACACGTGAACAGCTTCTGAATTTCGATCTTCTTGGCGCTCCTATTCGCATTGAGGCTATTTTAGAGAATGATTCGTAACTATATTTCAAACCTATATGAGTAGTTGATAAATGGTTTTCAAGACATTTTCATTTAGTATTGTAGGCCTAATGTAGGTTTATGAAAATTTAGACAGATACATTAGTATTATTTCAATTTATTAAAGATTTTGTGAATTCCTAGAATATTAACGGTGGATTTATTCAATTCGTGAAAGAGATTTTTAAAATTTGAGTAAAAAAATACCTTTTTATAGTATAAAACGACTAAATGTGATATTGAAAATAAAAGTATATATAAATATATTGCTTACAAAGTATGGGTAAAATCTTTCTTGGTAGTGACAATTGTCTCTAAACAAATGTAATTAGATTGTATATACTTACTGTTAGAGGGAAGGAGGAGGTAACTTGATACTAGTTCGAAATGATAAATTCGAAATAACCGAAGAAAATGGTAAGGTCTATATGATTACTTACAGTGCCGGCTATCCATTAAAGGAATTTGATAGTATTTTACGTAGTCATCCCCGACTTAAATTGTCAAATTTTTCAATATTAAAAAATGTCTTAGCAACAGAAAACAATAGCCCTGTTGAAATTGGACGCTGGCTTCCAAATGTTGAAGCAGAAATTGCACGAGATAAAATGTCTGCCTCGATATTTGTATATGAAACACATGATTATATACAAGAGAATAAAGAGAAATTAACTCAACAAATTCTGGAAACAATCGAGAGCGAAGGAATTGTTTATGGAATATTAGATTTTGATATTTCTAAAATTGATCCAGGAAAAGCATTTTTAATTGCACAAGGCACACCACCTGTAGCAGGAACTGATGCACAAATTACATACTTACCTAAACCAGAGAGAAAGCCAGTAATTCGCGAAGATGGGAAAGCTGATTATTATGACATGAACTTTATTTCTGAAATTTCAGAAGGTTCTTGGCTAGGTGAAAAAATCCCTGCAACATTAGGTAAACCGGGGAAAAATGTATTGGGAGAAATTATGCCAGCTGTACCAGGCCGTGATTTTCCTATACGATACGATAAAAAATCAGCTTATGAAGTAGAAGAGGATGGAAAAACTGTCATTCGTTCTAAAATAGCTGGTGTCTTAGATGATGTTAAAGGTATGATCGGTGTTAATAGACATTTGCCGATTAATGGTGACGTTGGCGTTGAAACAGGGAATATTGAATTTAATGGCTCGTTAAGTATAAAAGGAACAGTTACATCAGGCTATACAGTCATTGCTACTGGAGATATTTCCATCGAGGGTGCTGAAAGTGTAAGCGGTGCCAAACTTATTAAATCCATTGAAGGAGACGTTTATATTCGTGGAGGGATTTTTGGTTTAGGCTCAACTGTTGTAGAGGCAGGCGGAAATATTTTCGTTAAGCATGTCAATGAAGCAAATCTAGTTGCAGTGGACAGCATTCATATAGGATTTTACGCATTAGGATCACAACTCTCTGCGCATTCAATTTTTGTGGACGAACGAAAAGGGAAAATTATTGGGGGCCGTGCGGTAGCTAAAAATACAATCGTCACTGCCATCTCAGGAAACCGTTTAGAGCGTCGGACGGACTTAATCATTGAAAGCGTTAATAAACAAGAAAGATACGCTTTGATGCAAGAGAAGGCTACACAGCTTAAATCGCTACAATCAGAAATCTCTGAGCGCGAGGGGAAAATTAAAAGCTTACTGCCTTTCCTTGATAAAATGTCTAAGGAACAAATAGCTACATTTGAGGAAACAAAACAAAGCTTAACAAAATTGAAAGCGGATGCAGTAACAATCGATCATGAGGTTAAGCTCATAATGGATGAGATGCGTCATGCTGGAAAAGAAGAAATTATTGTGACGAAGGAAGCTCATCCTGGTACCTATATTCAAATTGGCAAAAAATCATCCTTATTAAGTAAGGTGACAAATGGTAAATTTATTCTCGAATTTGGTGAGTTAAATGTCTAGGGAATCATTCATTCCTGTATTTGCACATCGGGGGGCTTCAGCGTATACACTTGAAAATACTTTGAAGGCTTTTGAAAAGGCTTTAGAGCTAGGAGCAGATGGGATTGAATTAGATATCCAACTTTCAAAAGAAGGTATTCCAGTTGTGTATCATGATCCACAGCTGTCAAGATTGGTTGGCATCAATAAGCATGTGAACGAATGTACGATAGAAGAGCTAGTAAGCTTTAAACTTGGGAAGCCATGGAGGCGATTGTTTTCAACGTTTAAAATCCCGACGTTTGATGTCGTTTTAGCTTGGGCAAATTCACAACAGCTACCCCTTAATATCGAATTAAAATCAACAATTCTTAATAATAAAAGCGCACTTATTCAAATGCTTCATGGGCTTACTTTGCCAGTTGGTAGTCATTTTTCATCGTTTCACTATGAGCTACTGGAGATTGTAAAACAATATAAGCCAAACTATGAAACAGCACTTATAGCAACAAAAAAATTAAAGTGGGATTTGCTTAGTGATTACAAAGCTATTGACAGTGTTCATATGCATAAAAGGTACTATAAGCCAAGATATTTGGAGGCTTGTGTAGCGAGCAATAAAGCATGTCGTTATTATGCAATCGATGGGGATGAAACATTTTTATTGAATCCGCATCCTTCTGTAATTGGTTGGATTACTGATTTTCCTGATAAAGTAATTGCGAAACAGCAACGATAATCATTCTGATGAATGAAGATAAAAATAGCTATCCAATAAGTTTTTTGAACTTAAAAGGATAGCTATTTTTATTTTTTTTGGAAGCGCGGAGCCACTTTTCCATTTTTTCGATCGCGGTGGAGTAAAAATCCTGCGAAAAAGCCAAAGCCTATAACAAAAAGAATAATGCCAACGACGAATTGTAGCCATAAAAATGGGAAAGGTGAGATGAGCTTACCAAATAATGTATCACGCATAAATTTAATGCCACCTGCAGCCATAAGACCTGGAATAAGCATTACAATAAATGCAGCTAAACGAGCCATGCATGTCCCCCCTTATTCCTAATTTTAATTGTACCTGTGGATATTGGAATGTCAAGGAAGCTATGTAACTGATGTACCCAAAAACTAGTAAAGACTAATAGAACAGCTGTAACTGAATGTTTAGAAAATTCTTACTTAAACAAGAAAATGTAATAATAGTTGATAAATTGTGAAATTGTGAGTATTGTAAAAATAAATGGAGCATTATTATCCATTGTTAAACAATTTTAAATTCTTTCAGCTGGTGTCCAAATACTAGCTGAAAGAATTTAAAGCCTCCGGCAGATGTCGCGGAATCGGAAAGAAATGTGCAAGCATAAAGCCGTTTCCGGACGCCATTATGCCAAGGCATAATTGATATACTCATTATACTGAATTGGAATGGGCATTTGGGGATGCACTTTCAAAAGCAAAGGGGCGAGTTTTCATGGAAATCTTCAAGTATATGGAAAAGTATGATTATGAACAATTGGTATTTTGCCAAGATGAAGCATCAGGGTTAAAGGCGATTATCGCTATCCATGACACAACACTTGGGCCAGCACTAGGCGGGGCACGTATGTGGACATATGCATCAGAGGAAAATGCGATCGAGGATGCATTACGTTTAGCACGAGGGATGACCTATAAAAATGCTGCAGCTGGTTTAAACCTTGGCGGAGGAAAAACGGTTATTATCGGTGACCCATTTAAAGATAAAAATGAAGAAATGTTCCGTGCACTAGGACGTTTCATCCAAGGGCTTAATGGTCGCTATATTACGGCAGAAGACGTTGGTACAACAGTGACAGATATGGATTTAATGCACGAGGAAACAAATTATGTAACGGGAATTTCTCCGGCTTTTGGTTCATCAGGAAACCCATCTCCAGTAACTGCTTACGGGGTATACCGTGGTATAAAAGCAGCGGCAAAAGAAGCCTTTGGATCTGATTCACTAGAGGAGCGTATTATTTCTGTACAAGGTTTAGGCAATGTAGCCTACAAGCTTTGCGAATATTTACATAATGAAGGTGCAAAACTTGTTGTTACTGATATTAACCAAGCGGCAATTGATCGAGTCGTGAATGATTTTGGTGCGACTGCTGTAGCACCAGAGGAAATCTATTCACAGGAAGTTGATATTTTCTCACCCTGTGCATTAGGAGCGATTTTAAATGATGAAACGATTCCGCAACTAAAAGCAAAGGTTATCGCAGGTTCTGCCAATAATCAGCTACAAGATTCTCGCCATGGTGATTATTTACATGAATTAGGGATAGTGTACGCACCTGATTATGTGATTAATGCGGGTGGCGTAATAAATGTAGCGGATGAATTATATGGATATAACCGTGAGCGTGCGATGAAGCGTGTGGAAGGTATTTATGATAGTATCGAAAAAATCTTCGAGATTTCTAAACGTGATGGCATTCCAACATATGTTGCGGCTAATCGTTTAGCAGAAGAACGTATCGCTCGAGTATCGAAGTCTCGTAGCCAATTTTTAAAAAATGAAAAAAATATTTTACACGGTCGTTAAAAACCGTTTATTCGTTTAAAGAAGTCGCATTGTCGACTTCTTCTAACTTTATAGTAGCTTAATAGTTTAAATGACTATAAACGGCAAGGTCAGATCATTTTTCTTAGTACAAAAGGAACAAGAGTTTTCTCAAAAGGGGGAATCCATATGGCTCAAAATTATGATGTTGTCATTTTAGGCGGAGGTACAGGTGGCTATGTTGCAGCAATTCGAGCTGCACAGTTGGGCTTAAAAACAGCTATTGTTGAACGTGAGCGCCTAGGCGGAACATGCTTGCACAAAGGCTGTATACCGAGTAAGGCCTTACTTCGAAGCGCAGAAGTATATCGTATGGCAAATAAAACAGCTGCTGAATATGGTGTTGATATTGAAGGCGCTACATTGCAATTCGACAAAGTGCAGGTAAGAAAGCAAACGATTGTTGAGCAATTGAGCCAAGGTGTGAATACACTGATGAAAAAAGGCAAAATAGACGTTTATCAGGGAACAGGTCGAATTTTAGGACCGTCGATTTTCTCACCAATGCCTGGCACTATTTCAGTTGAAATGAATAATGGCGATGAAAATGAAATGCTCGTTCCAACAAATGTGGTCATTGCCACCGGATCAAGGCCAAGAGGAATGGCAGGACTAACAATTGATGGTCAATATGTGATGAACTCTGATCATGCACTGGAAATGGAAAATTTGCCAAAGTCATTATTAATAGTTGGCGGAGGCGTTATTGGAATTGAATGGGCCTCTATGCTTTGTGATTTTGGGGTTTACGTAACGGTCATTGAATATGGGCCATCCATTTTACCTGCAGAGGATACGGATATTGTAAAAGAGGTAACTAAGCAGCTTGAAAAAAGAGGCGTCCGAATTGTGACGAACGCCCGCTTAGATACAGGGACTTTTAAAATTGAAAATGATAACGTTTTCATTTCTGCGAAAGTCGATGATAAGGATGAATTATTTGAGGCTGATAAAGTACTGCTTTGTGTTGGGCGTGAAGCAAATACACAAGGTATTGGATTAGAAAATACAGAAATAGCAGTTGAAAATGGGTTTATCAAAGTCAATAATTCGTATCAAACGCAGGAATCACATATGTATGCCATTGGGGATGTTATCGGTGGCTTACAATTAGCTCATGTTGCTTCGCATGAAGGGTTGTCTGCGATTGAGCATATTGCAACGGGGGAAACAGAGGCGCTAAATGTTCTAAATGTACCAAAATGCGTGTATTCTTACCCTGAAGTTGCGAGTATTGGCTTAACAGAGAAGGCTGCTCGAGAGCAAGGTTATTCATTGAAAGTCGGTAAGTTTCCATTCAAGGCGATTGGAAAAGCGCTAGTTAATGGAGAGACAGATGGCTTTGTGAAAATGATTGCCGATGAAGAAACGAATGATATTTTAGGTATTCATATGGTAGGACCACATGTGACAGACTTAATTGGAGAAGCATCACTTGCTAAATTATTGGACGCAACGCCTTGGGAAATTAGTCAGGCTATTCATCCACATCCGTCACTAAATGAGGTACTAGCGGAATCAGCGTTAGCAGTGGATAATCGCGCCATTCATTTTTAATTTAGCGAAAGTGAAACGTCGGGAAGGGGTGTTCGTATGCAAAGTGTTCAAATTAAGCATGAAGATTTAGGTTTATCAAAAGAAGATGTACTTGCAATGTTCGAAACGATGTTAATGGCGAGAAGGTTAGATGAACGCATGTGGTTATTAAACCGTTCTGGGAAAATTCCATTTGTTATTTCTTGTCAGGGACAGGAGGCAGCACAAGTAGGGGCAGCATTTGCTCTTGATAATAATAAAGATTATATTGCACCTTATTATCGAGATATGGGAGTTGTTTTACATTTTGGCATGACACCAAGAGATTTGATGTTATCCGCCTTTGCTAAAGCAGAGGATCCAAACTCGGGTGGGCGTCAAATGCCAGGTCACTTCGGGCATAAGAAAAATCGTATTCTAACAGGCTCATCGCCAGTTACTACACAAGTTCCGCACGCGGTAGGAGTTGCTCTAGCAGGCCGTTTGCAAAAAGAAGATTTTATTACTTTTGTTACGCTAGGTGAAGGCTCTTCAAACCAAGGTGATTTCCATGAAGGTGCGAATTTCGCAGGAGTGCATAAGCTGCCAGTAATTATAATGGTAGAAAATAATCAATACGCAATTTCTGTGCCTGTAGAACGTCAATTAGGCTGTGCAAAAGTATCAGATCGCGGTATTGGCTATGGTATGCCAGGTGTTACTGTTGACGGGAAAAATCCGTTACAAGTTTATAAGGTTGTGAAAGAAGCAGCTGATCGCGCGCGTAGTGGGGAAGGTCCGAGCTTAATAGAAACAGTGACTTATCGCTTAACGGCCCATTCTTCGGATGATGATGATCGTCAATATCGAACGGCCGAGGATATAGCAGAAGGAAAGGCAAATGATCCAATTCTGTTGTTTGAAAAGTACCTAACGGATGTAGGCGTTATGACAGAAACACTACGTGCTGAAATAGAAGAACGTGTCATGGCAGAGGTGAATGAAGCAACAGATTATGCAGAAGCTGCTCCGTATGCAACACCAGAGCATGCTTTGAAATATGTATATGCACCAGCGGACGGAGGTGATGTGTAATGGCAGTGATGTCTTATATTGATGCGATTACATTAGCGATGAAGGAAGAGATGGAACGTGATGAGCGTGTTTTTATTTTAGGAGAAGACGTTGGTCGCAAAGGCGGAGTTTTCAAAGCAACAGCAGGTCTTTACGAGCAATTTGGTGAACATCGTGTACTTGACACGCCTCTTGCCGAGAGTGCCATTGCAGGGGTTGGTATCGGTGCTGCGATGTATGGGATGCGCCCGATTGCCGAGATGCAATTCGCTGATTTCATCATGCCTGCCGTTAATCAAATTGTTTCTGAAGCAGCAAAAATCCGCTATCGTTCAAATAATGATTGGTCTTGCCCAATGGTTATACGTGCACCATTTGGTGGCGGGATTCATGGAGCGCTCTATCATTCGCAGTCTGTAGAGGCACTTTTTGCAGGAACACCAGGCTTGAAAATTGTTATACCATCAACACCTTATGACGCAAAAGGCTTGTTAAAAGCTGCAATTCGCGATGAGGATCCAGTACTGTTTTTTGAGCATAAGCGTGCTTATCGACTCATTAAAGGGGAAGTACCTGTCGACGATTATACATTGCCTATTGGTAAGGCAGATGTGAAGCGGGAGGGGGAAGACGTTACTGTCATTTCGTATGGTTTAGCTGTCCATTTTGCATTACAAGCAGCAGAACGCCTAGCAGCAGACGGTATTTCAGCACATATTCTTGACCTACGCACAGTATATCCACTTGATAAAGAAGCGATCATTGAGGCGGCAAGTAAAACAGGTAAAGTTTTACTTGTTACTGAAGATAATAAAGAAGGGAGCATTATGAGTGAGGTTGCAGCAATTATTGCCGAGCATTGTTTATTTGAGCTCGATGCACCAATTCAGCGCCTTGCAGGACCAGATGTTCCAGCTATGCCGTATGCACCAACGATGGAAAAATATTTTATGATCAATCCTGATAAAGTAGAGCGTGCGATGCGAGAACTTGCAGCATTCTAATATAAAAGGTTCATCCACTCATGTGGTAAATAGAAGCTTTGAAAAGCTAAAATAGCTGTGATTGTTTATCTACGCGTTATAGCCTAAAGCTTATTCATTCACAGATATTTCAAGACTCTTCATTAAAAGTTCAGGATGACATTTCTTAATTCGTTATGTCATGTATATAAGTTGATTGGAGTGAAGACTGGGCGACTCCTTGGGGATTAGCGATAGGGGAACGAAGGCTAAAGCCATCACATCCTGTGATAACGCCTTCGTGACCAACATCGTGTTGGCCCGAGACCCTGGAGCGAGCAACGCGAGTGAAGCGGCTCATCGGACGCCCCCAGGAAGCTCTGCTCTGCGCGAAAGCGAAGCGTCAGCAGCAAAGCGCCCAGTCGGAACGGAAATCAACCCCCACTTTATGATGATGAGTATTTTATAAATATGATAGTAATTTGATAGATCCAATTACACCTAGGCATAATATTGATGGGAGGAATAGATGATGGCTATTCAAAATATTACAATGCCACAGCTCGGCGAAAGTGTAACAGAAGGTACGATTGAAAAATGGCTTGTTAAGCCAGGTGATACGGTAAAAAAATATGATCCATTAGCAGAAGTTGTAACAGATAAAGTAAATGCGGAAATCCCGTCTTCTTTTGAAGGAGTCATTACAGAGCTACTTGTAGAGGAAGGGCAAACGTTACCAGTAGGTGCAGTCGTTTGTTCCATTGAAATAGCAGGTGACAGTGAGTTACCTCCTCCTCCTCCTCCGAAAAAATCAGCGGTCAGTACGGCAATTTTAAATGCAGGTGTACAAAAAAAACAGGAGACGCAACAGCCAACTACAGCTACAAAAGCATCGCAAAAAACAGTTCGACAGGATAAAGTGCGTTATTCACCAGCTGTTCTCCGACTTGCACAAGAGTATGAAATTGCCCTTGATAAAATCACAGGTACTGGTGAAGGGGGACGTATAACAAGAAAAGACTTAATGCAACTGATTGAGGCAGGAAATGTGCCAACTTCTCTAGTGGAAACACCTTCTACAATCGATTCGGCCGTACCACAGTCAGTACCTGTTGTAGCACCAACATCACAGGAGAATACGAAACTAGCCACATCTGTACAACCAATTCAAGTAGGCGATATTGAAATTCCGGTCACAAAAGTACGCCGTGCGATCGCCAATAATATGGTACGGAGCGTTCATGAAGTGCCACATGCATGGATGATGATGGAAGTAGATGTTACGGATTTAGTAGCATATCGTGATAACATCAAGCCAGAGTTTAAGCAAAAAGAAGGCTTTAATATTACGTATTTTGCTTTCTTCGTAAAAGCAGTTGCTCAAGCTCTAAAGGAATTCCCAATGATGAATTCCATGTGGGCAGAAGATAAAATTATCCAAAAACATGACATAAATATTTCCATTGCAGTCGCAACAGATGATGCATTATTCGTTCCTGTTATAAAACACGCTGATGAAAAATCAATTAAAGGTATTGCTAAAGAAATTAATGAGCTCGCAGTGAAAGTTCGTGCAGGAAAACTGACGATGGAAGATATACAAGGTGGTACATTTACGGTCAATAATACGGGTGCATTCGGCTCTGTACAGTCGATGGGCATCATTAATTATCCACAAGCCGCTATTTTACAAGTGGAAAGTATTGTAAAAAAACCGGTTGTTTTACCTGGTGGAATGTTCGCTGCACGAGATATTGTGAATTTATGTTTATCTTTAGATCATCGCGTTCTTGATGGACTTGTCTGTGGTAAATTCCTAAGTAGAGTAAAAGAAATACTCGAAAATACAAATAAATCTTCAACGTCAGTCTACTGATGACTTCTCGGAAACCTGTTATATAACGGTTTCCGATTTTTTTTTGCTTTCCGAGTCGCAATTTGTCATGTAGAATAACAAATAGAAACTACTAAGGGGGGAAGCTGATTAAGCGTCCGCATGTCAAACAACATGAAAAATATTGAATTTGAAAAGCCGTCCTATTCAGAATGGCAAGATGCAGCAATCAAGGCTTTAAAAGGGAAACCATTCGAGTCTCTTTTAACGAAAACGAGTGAAGGTATTACATTAGAACCTCTTTATACCCAAGAAAGTTTAGTAGCAAAACTTGGTGAAGAACTTGATAAACAAGTTGCTACAATCCGTTCCCTACAAAATAACGAAGCATTTCAAGTGGCACAGCAAATATATGCTGATACTAGTGAAGCATTTTTTGCACAGCTGGATGATAGCTTAGCTCGAGGCAATGAAGTAGTAACAATTGATAGCCGTGTAAATTTCGAATGGACTGAAGAAGTATTGGTACAATTAGGGACTTATTTCTCAGAATATTCGTTTAAAATTGTGGTTGAAAATTCAAATGATCCATTATTAGCAGTGTTCGACAAAATAGCAGTTAATCAGCGAGAAACTATCAAAGGTTTCATCGTATCTAAAAATCCTATCTCTTTAAATGATTTCCCGAGCGTGCGCTCAATCGGTGCGGATACGACGGTTTATCATAATGAAGGCGCAAATGCTGTGCAAGAATTAGCCTATGCACTTGCATTAGCCGCAAAATATGCAAAACAAGAAGAAAGCTTTGAAGCGTTCGCGAAGAAATTTTATGTATCTTTTGCAGTCGATACACAGTTCTTTACAGAGATTGCAAAACTCCGTGCTTTTAAAGTACTTTGGAAAGCGTTCTCATCCGCTTATGGAGTATCTAAAAGCGTAAAAGTTCCAACTATTGCTGAAACATCATTAAGAAGCTTCTCTAAGCTGGATGTTTATGTAAACTTATTACGTTCAGCGAATGAAGCTCTTTCTGGCTTAATTGGCGGTGCGGATGTCTTTACAGTTCACCCTCATGATGCATTAGCGAAGCCAACCGATCAATCGGTTCGTATTGCACGAAATGTATCGTTAATCTTAAAAGAAGAAACAAATGTTTTAAAAGTTATAGACCCAGCTGGTGGTTCTTACTTTATTGAGTCATTAACAGCAGATTTTGTGAAGGAAGCTTGGGCATTATTCCTAGAAATTGAAGCAGCTGGAGGTATTGACGCTTACACTGCATCAGGAAAGCTTACGGAGGAACTAGAAAAATCCTATGAAGCTCGTATCAAAGCGGTACAAACGCGTAAGCAATCATTAATAGGTACAAATATTTATGCTAATCCAGCAGATGTACTTGAAAGCGAAACAAACCCAGTGTTTGCAGAAATTAAGCGAATTGCTATACCTTTTGAGCAATTACGTGCGGTAATGACTACGGCAAATGTGAAAACGGGAATCTTATCATTAGGTACACTTAAAAGTTCAAAACCACGTGCTGATTTCGTGTCAGGTTTCTTAAACACTGTAGGGCTAGTACCAGAAAAAAGCGAACCAGTTGCTACAGTTGAAGAAGCATTAGCTTGGTTAAACGCTACAGAAGCAACATATGTAGTAATTGCAGGTAATGATGACGATACAAAAGAATTAGTACCAGCAATTTTAGCGGGCAAACCAGCTAACGTAATTGTTGACGTTGCCGGTAAATTTAAAGACGAAGAAGAAGCTTGGTTAGCAAATGGCTTAAACGGCTTTATTTTCGCAGGACAGAACATCATCGAAAAATTAAATTCAGTGTTCGCTAGCATGAAGGAGGTCCAACGATGAGCAAGCCAAATTTTAGTGCAGTTGAAATCGAAAAAGTTTTAGCAGTCGAAGCGCCTCAAGCGTCAGAAGAAAAATTTATGACTAATGAAGGTATCGAGATTAAAGATGTATACACAAAAGAAGATATTAAAGAGGCAAAACATTTAAACGATGTAGCAGGTATTGCACCAAATACGCGCGGTCCATACCCTACTATGTATGTTGCTCGTCCTTGGACTGTTCGCCAATATGCTGGTTTCTCAACAGCTGAAGAATCAAATGCATTCTACAAACGTAATCTAGCAATGGGTCAAAAAGGTCTTTCTGTTGCATTTGACTTAGCAACTCACCGTGGCTATGACTCAGATCATCCTCGTGTAACAGGGGATGTTGGTAAAGCTGGTGTTGCAATTGACTCTGTAGAAGATATGAAGATTTTATTTGATCAAATTCCTTTGGATCAAATGTCAGTTTCTATGACAATGAATGGTGCTGTATTACCAATTCTTGCATTCTATATCGTTGCTGCTGAAGAGCAAGGCGTTACACCAGACCAATTAGCGGGTACCATTCAAAACGATATTTTAAAAGAATACATGGTTCGTAACACATATATTTATCCACCAGCAATGTCTATGAAAATTATTGCAGATATTTTTGAATATACAGCGAAATATATGCCGAAATTCAACTCAATTTCAATCTCTGGTTACCATATTCAAGAAGCGGGCGCAACAAATGACATCGAACTTGCTTATACACTAGCAGATGGTCTTGAATATGTTCGTACAGGGCTAAAAGCTGGAATCGATATTGATGCCTTTGCTCCTCGTCTATCATTCTTCTGGGCAATTGGTATGAACTATTATATGGAAGTTGCAAAAATGCGTGCTGCACGCCGAATTTGGGCACAAATGATGTCAACGTTTAATCCGAAAAACCCTAAGACATTAGCACTTCGTACACACTCACAAACATCTGGTTGGTCTTTAACAGAGCAAGATCCGTTTAATAATGTGGCACGTACACTAATCGAAGCGAATGCGTCTTCAATGGGGCATACGCAATCTCTTCACACAAATGCACTTGATGAAGCGATTGCTCTACCAACTGATTTCTCTGCACGTATTGCACGTAATACCCAGCTGTTCCTACAAGAAGAAACGGCAATGACAAAAGTTATTGATCCTTGGGGTGGTTCATACTATGTGGAAAAATTAACAGACGAAATTACAAAATCTGCATGGGCATTAATTGAAGAAATCGAAGAACTAGGCGGTATGGCGAAAGCGATTGAAACAGGTCTCCCAAAAATGAAAGTCGAAGAGGCTGCAGCAAAACGTCAAGCGAAAATCGACTCTAAAACAGAAACAATCGTAGGTGTAAATAAATATCGTCTAGAAAAAGAAGAACCGATCGACATTCTCGACATTGATAATACATTAGTTCGTCAAAAGCAAATTGAACGTTTAGAAGCAATGAAGGCAGCTCGGGATGAAGTAGAAGTACAAAAGCATCTAGCTCGATTAACGAAAGCAGCGCAAGATGGTGAAGAAAACTTATTAGCGATAGCTGTAGATGCAGCGCGTGCTCGTGCTTCTTTAGGTGAAATTTCTGATGCAATCGAAGTTGTTTCAGGTCGCCATAAAGCAGTAATTCGTTCAATCTCTGGTGTTTACTCTGCAAACTTCTCAGATGAGGAGCAAATTGCTGAAATGAAACAAATGACTGAGGAGTTCCTTGAAAACGAAGGTCGTCGCCCACGTATTTTAGTGGCGAAAATGGGACAAGATGGACATGACCGTGGTGCGAAGGTTGTAGCAACAGGGTATGCTGACTTAGGCTTCGATGTAGATATTTCACCACTATTTATGACACCTGCAGAAGCAGCTCAAATGGCTGTGGAAAATGATGTTCATGTCATTGGTGTATCTTCATTAGCAGCTGGTCATAAAACGCTTGTTCCTGAATTAGTAGCAGAGTTAGAAAAACTGGGCCGCGAAGATATCATTATTATTGTTGGAGGTGTTATTCCAGCACAAGATTATGAATTCCTTTATGAAGCTGGCGCAGTAGCAATATTTGGACCTGGTACAGTTATACCTGTATCGGCACAAAAGATTATTGAAGAGATTTATAAACGTTTAGGCTATGAGGAAGTGTCTGAATAATGGACAAAAACAAAGGAATGCCTGAAAGTGCGCTATTTGTTATGGACGGAGTAGAGGCAACTCACGACGGGATGCAATATGGTACACCGAAAAAATTCCGCAAGAAAAAAGCAGACAATTTAAACATTCAGGAGCTTGCACAAGAAGTGCGTGCAAGCTCTCGTACACACTTGTCAAAAGCTATTACGCTCATTGAAAGTTCAAATGCCACACATAAAGTGCAAGCACAAGAACTTCTTCAAGAGCTTCTACCACATACAGGGAACAGTGTTCGTATTGGGATCACAGGCGTTCCTGGTGCCGGAAAGAGTTCGTTTATTGAGGCTTTCGGAACGATGCTTTGTGAGATGGGGAAAAAAGTGGCAGTCCTTGCGATTGATCCAAGCTCTTCTTTATCGGGAGGAAGTATATTAGGCGATAAGACTCGAATGGAGGAGCTCGTGAAAAAGCCTAATGCATTTGTTCGTCCCTCTCCATCGGCTGGTACCCTAGGGGGTGTTCATAAGAAGACACGTGAAACGATGCTTGTTTGTGAAGCGGCTGGCTACGATGTCATTTTAATAGAAACAGTCGGTGTTGGACAAAGTGAAACGTATGTCCGGGGTATGGTTGATTTCTTCTTGCTGTTAGTTTTAACAGGTGCCGGGGACGAGCTACAAGGCATGAAAAAGGGCATTATGGAATTAGCGGATGCCATTGTTGTTCATAAGGCTGATGGTGATAATGTTCGTCTTGCTAAAAAAACGGTATCTGAGTATAAGCAAATTTTACATTTCTTACAGCCGGCAACCCCAGGATGGATGTCCACAGCAATGCCAGTCAGCTCATGGGAAAAACGTGGTCTCGACAAAGTCTGGCGTACAATAGGGGAGTTCAGACAAATCGTTGAGGCAAATAATTACTGGTCAATTAGACGCCAAAATCAGACGAGAGATTGGTTCCAATCGATGATTACCGACCATTTAATCGATATGTTTTATGGTAATCCAGAACGTAAAGCACAGGTACAACTTTTAGAACGTCAAATTTTAAATGGACAGTTGACAGTCACACAAGGTGTAGATCGTTTGTTTAGCGACGAACAATCATAGAAATAATATTACCTTTGTTATGAGCAACTAGGTGCACAAATTCGTCACTAACTGCTATGATAGGAGATGTATATGCGCCAATATCTAAAGCTATTAGTTTAAGATGACGCGAACTTGAAAGGAGCTTATCGCTATATGAATATGGATTACGATTTATTTATGCAAGAAATTTTAAAAACAGCACGTGCAGAAATTGAGGGTGCTGGTTATGAGCAGCTTCGCACGCCAGAAGCTGTTGAAGAGGCGTTTGCTCGTCCAGGTACAACTTTAGTCATGGTAAACTCAGTATGTGGCTGTGCAGGAGGTATCGCACGTCCAGCAGCAGCACAATGCGTACATTACGATAAACGTCCAGACCATCTTGTAACGGTATTTGCTGGTCAAGATAAAGAAGCAACTGCAGCTGCTCGTTATCACTTCGGTGAAGATCATTTACCATCTTCTCCATCATTTGTATTATTAAAGGATGGACAAGTAGTAGCAGAAGTTGGACGCTATGAAATTGAGGGACATGACCCAATGTCAGTAGTAACAAACTTACAAGCAAACTTTGAGGAATATTGCGACGAACTTTAATTTTATTCATAGAGTTAAAAGAGAAGCTATTCTATAAGTAGGTTGCCCCGCAGCTACAAAATATCTGCGGTGGCTTACTACTGGGCCATGCTAATTGATCCTCGATTAGCATGGTGTTATAGCTTCCTTTTATTTTCAATATACTGGCCAATTGACGTTCGGAATATTTGTAATATTGGCTAAATGAATAATCTAAAATTCGAAATGAATAAAATTAACAGGTGTGTTGATAAGCGATAATGGGCATTATTTGTGGTGAAATCCTTTATGTTTCTTGGACTACTTCAATTGTCGCTCGTCGCCAAAAGTTGTGATGACATTTGTAAAACGTATTTAATGAATATTGTTGATTGTAGTGGAGGTTGGGCGACTCCTTGGGGATCAGCGTCACAGATGAGACACTGGAGCGAGCAAAGCGAGTGAAGCGGCTCATCGGACGCCCCCAGGAAAGCGCCCAGCCGGAACGGAAATCAACCACACATTATGGTATGAGCCTATGTTTATGAAATATGGCTAATCAACACGCATGTAAAATTAGAGTACTAAAAGATAGGAGGCAGTCGACTTGAAGAAGTTTTCAATCGGCTATCGTACATTAAAAACGGCCTTTGGTGCAGCAATCGCTATTGCCATTGCCCAATACTTTGAATTAGCTTCTTATGCATCTGCTGGTATTCTAACAATATTATGTGTACAGCCAACGAAGAAAAAATCTCTTCATGCTGCTTATACACGATTCGTCGCAAGTATTATCGGTATGCTTTATGCATTTTTGAGCTTTGAGCTATTTTCCTATCATCCGCTTACATTAGCAGGTATGCTGATCGTTTTCATACCAACCATTGTATCATTAAAGGTTGCAGATGGTTTTGTTTCTAGTGCAGTAATTATCATGCATATTTATGCAGCCAAAAGCTTTTCATGGGCACTAGTTTCTAATGAATTCGCATTAATGGCAATTGGATATGGTACGGGAATAGCTATAAATATGTATATGCCAGACATTCAAAAGGAATTAAATTACTATAGAGTTAAAATTGAGGAGCTTTATAGTAAGATTTTTTTAGAAATTGCCAACTATTTAAGAGAAGGCGATACATTGTGGAATGGGCAGGAAATTATTGACGCCATTAAAGTATTGAATAGTGCAAAATCCCTAGCGTTTAAAGATGTTGAAAATCATTTTACGAGACGAGAAAATGACTACTACGTGTATTTTGATATGCGTGAACAGCAGCTAGAAATTATCGATAGGGTTCTTCCGAAAATAACGGCACTTCCTGTTATAGTACAAGAGGCAGTAATCGTCGCTGACTTTTTAAAAGACCTCGGTGAGCATGTTCATTCAGGAAATACGGCTAGTCATTTTAGGGAGAAGTTAGAGCAGGTAAAGTTAGATTTCGCCCAATTACCTTTGCCGAAAAATCATGAGCAATTTTTAGCACAAGCAGCTCTCTATCAATTTATTGAGGAAATGGATCGCTATTTAGAAATTAAGCAGTCTTTTAAGGGCTTAAAGGTAAAGAAAGAGCGCCCGCAGTAATGCGGACGCCTAGCTTTCCATTACACTAGCATTGATAAGCCGAATGCTAGAGATGAAATTACCATGATTGCTATCATCGTATAAACGACAATTTTTTGAAATTTTTTATTACTCATATGCTCGTTCGCTCCTTCTTTTCTTATAAATAGTTTAGCAAATCTGAAAAATTTCTCAAGTAGTAGAGTTTTGACGAAAAAGTCTGTAAAATAGATTATGTACCATAACAGAAGGAGATGTCACCATGGAGAGAGTAGATCATATTGGGATTGCAGTCCGTGATCTTAATGAACGCATTACATATTATACAGAAACTTTAGGCCTAAAGCTGCTGAAAGTGGAAGAAGTAGAATCTCAACAGGTTCGTGTTGCATTCATTGATGCGGGTAATGTAAAAATTGAGTTATTAGAACCGATGAGTGAAAAAAGTACTATTCACGGATACATCGAAAAACGTGGAGAAGGTATCCATCATGTAGCCTTCGGTGTAACAGGTATTCGTGAGCGTATGGCTGAGCTTCGTGAAAAAGGCGTCCGTCTTTTATCTGAAGAGCCAGGACCAGGTGCTGGTGGTGCAGAAGTTGCTTTCATGCATCCGAAATCATCTTTCGGTGTGTTATATGAATTATGCGATAAAAGTGGAAAAGGGGATAAGTGATCAGTATGGATATGTTCGACAAAATTAATGACTTGTATGACCGTAAGACAGTAATTGAACTTGGTGGCGGCTATGAGCGCATCGAGAAGCAACATGATAAAGGCAAATTAACTGCTCGTGAGCGTATTGAATTATTACTAGACGAAGGTACATTTTTCGAGATCAACCCATTCATTACACACCGTACAGTAGACTTTGGCATGGACAAGATGGAAGGCCCTGGTGATGGTGTAGTAACTGGTTTCGGTAAAATTAATGGACGTCCAGTATACTTATTCTCTCAAGATTTCACAGTATTTGGTGGAGCACTTGGTGAAATGCACGCAAAAAAAATGGCAACAGTGATGGATTTAGCTGCAAAAAATGGTACACCATTTATCGGTATTAATGATTCAGGTGGCGCTCGTATTCAAGAGGGTGTACTTTCACTTGATGGTTATGGTCATATTTTCTACCGTAATGCAATCTACTCTGGGGTAATTCCTCAAATCTCAGTTATCATGGGACCATGTGCTGGTGGGGCGGTATATTCACCAGCAATTACAGACTTCATTCTAATGGTTGATAAGACATCTCAAATGTTTATTACAGGACCGAAAGTTATTGAAACAGTAACAGGTGAAAAAATCTCTGCTGAAGATTTAGGTGGTTCAAAAGTAAACAACGCTGTAAGTGGTAATGCACACTTCCGCGCACCATCTGAAGAAGAAGCTATTGATCAAATTAAGAAGCTATTAAGCTACTTACCACAAAATAATAAAGAAAAAGCTCCTCGTCAGGCACGTCCAGAGGGTGATGACTATCGTCCGGAAATCGTGGATACTGTACCGATCGAAACAACTCGTCCTTATGATGTACGAAAAGTAGTCGAGCAAATAGTGGACGAAGGCTCATTTATGGAAGTTCATGCAGAATTCGCGAAAAACGTTGTAGTTGGTTTTGCGCGTATTGCTGGGGAATCAGTTGGTCTTGTATGTAACCAACCTAAAGTATTAGCTGGTGGATTAGATATTGACTCTTCAGACAAAGCTGCTCGTTTTATTCGTACTTGTGATGCTTATAATATACCAATCATCACATTTGAAGACGTTTCTGGTTTCTTCCCAGGCGTTAAACAAGAGCATGGCGGTATCATTCGTCACGGAGCAAAAATCCTTTATGCATACTCAGAAGCAACAGTACCAAAAATCACAGTGATTCTGCGTAAAGCATATGGTGGTGCGTACGTTGCCCTTAATTCTAAATCAATTGGGGCAGACTTAGTATTTGCTTGGCCTAACGCAGAAATTGCTGTTATGGGTGCGGCAGGTGCAGCTAACATTATTTTCGCGCGTGAAATTGCAAAATCGGAAGATCCAGAAGCAACACGTGCAGCGAAAATTGAAGAATATAAAGAGAAATTCGCAAATCCATACGTGGCGGCATCTCGCGGTATGGTAGACGATGTTATTGATCCACGTGATACACGTATTAAGCTAATTCAAGGGCTAGATATGTTAGCGAACAAACATGAAACACGTCCAGAGAAAAAGCACGGAAACATTCCTCTATAAAAATTGTACAAGCCTAGTATCCTTTGGGATTTCTAGGCTTTCTTTTTTCGAACATTTGATAATAAAAGATCTAATGAAAATAACAGATAATTGAAACATTTCCTGTTTTCATTCGTACATATATATAAGAGGAGTTGAGATGGATGGAATGGAAACAATTACAAAAAGAGCAAGAAATGATTCATGCACAATTAAGAACTGCTAGTAGGTTAAGTGAACAAAAGGATTTAATTGAAAGGCAAATCGAGCGTGCACAACAGGAAATTTACAAACATTCTAAAGCACTCAATCAAATTCGTTTGAAACTCGATAAGTTAGAAGGTTTTTCTTTTATGAATATGATTCGTACGTGGGCAGGGCAACAAGATGAGCTACGTGCAGAAAAAATTGATGAAGCAGCTATTCTTGAATTGAAAATAAATGAAGCAAAGAAGATGGAACTTGATTTGACAGATGATTTACGGCACATAAACAGTAAACTTACTCAAATTAACGAACAAGAGTTGCATGAAGTTTTAAAGCAATTAAATGCTCAAAAGAAAGGCTATTTACAAATACATGCGCCTGAACAGGCAAAAAGGCTTGAACAATTAGCGCACGAAGAAATGTTAACGAAACAACTTATTTTAGAGATAGGGGAAGCGGAAGAAGCTGGTGAAGCAGCGCTTACTAAGCTTGGACAAGCTGCAGAGTCCTTGCATTCTGCAAGTGGTTACTCAGCATGGGATACGTTTTTTGGTGGGGGTCTCATTGCTACACATTTAAAGCATGATGCACTTGATGAGTCCGAAAATTATCTCCATAATGCTCAAATTGCATTACAGCGCTTCCAAAATGAACTACTGGATGTACAAGATATGTCAACGAAATCGTTAGCAGTTGAAACAGATGGATTTGTAAAATTTGCGGACTATTTCTTTGATGATATTTTTTCAGCTTGGTCTGTCCATTCTAAAATATCTACCGCAAGAGAGCAGGTTTCTCGTGTACAAGATGATGTCCATAATACGATCTTGCGTCTACAGGATAAACATAATAAGGCAGATGGCTATTTGCAGTCCCTACATAAAGAAACAGAAGCGATTTTTCAAAGTAATCTGTGAAAAGACTCTCCCTTTAACGGTAAATTAGTAATAACATAAAAAGCAGAAAAACGCTCAATACTCTGAGCGTTTTTTTGTAAAGCCCCCACGAAGGTTATTAAGTATCTCCGTAGTATTCTGCAAAATGCAAAAATCCAAATTTCCTCACAAGAAAGTTTCTTAATTCGCCATGAGTAGCTTTTTCGATTGGAGGATCTGTTAGGGTGTAGGCTTTGGCATTTAATGCAGCAAATTTATCTTGATCTACTGCATTATGTTCTTTATCTTCAATAATCTCTGAAGAAATTGCGACTTTTGGATAACCCATTAAAAATATATGTGTTCTTAATGCCATACTTGGTGTCGAATGCAACAATATAAATACAACCAACAAAGAAACAATAATTATCACTTTTTTCTTCAAGGCACCGCTCCTTAAAATTGACGTGAATAATCTATAAAATATTTTAACATAAATTTCTAGTTAGCTAAAAATTACCCGTCTATAATTTGCGAATTGAATGGAACAGGATAATTATTGCTATCAATTGAAAAACAATGTAATCGTTTTATTTTACCAAACGCAGCAGTATGCTAAAATATAGAAGATAACTATGACGTGGATAAACACGTAAACTAAGGGAGTCCTACAACATGACAAGTCGTTTAGTAGAAGAGTTTTTTGAGCTCGTACAAATCGATTCAGAAACAAAACATGAAGACGTGATTGCGCCGATTTTAATCGACAAATTAACAGCACTCGGTTTTACAGTAGAACAAGATGATGCACATACTCGTAACGGGCATGGAGCAGGTAATATACTTGCTACGCTAAAGGGTTCATTAGATATTGACCCAATTTATTTTACTTCTCATATGGATACAGTTGTCCCAGGTAAAGGGATTAAACCATCTCTTCGTGAAGATGGTTATATCGTTTCGGATGGTACAACGATTTTAGGTGCGGATGACAAAGCAGGTCTTGCCACATTATTTGAAATGGCTAAACGCTTAAAAGAGCAAAATATTGAACATGGTGATATTGAATTTATTATTACAGCTGGCGAGGAAAGTGGGCTCGTTGGCGCTAAAGAGTTAGATCCATCTAAAATTAAAGCGAAATACGGCTTTGCTGTAGACAGTGATGGCAAAGTAGGAGGCATTGTAACAGCGGCTCCATTCCAAGCAAAAATTGCTGTTAAAATAATTGGGAAAACAGCACACGCTGGTGTCGCGCCAGAAAAAGGAGTGTCTGCAATTACGGTTGCTTCCAAATGTATTGCACAAATGAAGCTAGGTCGATTAGATGAAGAAACAACAGCTAATATTGGTCGCTTTGAGGGTGGTCAGGCAACAAATATTGTCTGTGACGAAGTAACGATTCTTGCGGAGGCTCGTTCGATCGACAAAGCGAAGCTAGATGCCCAAACGAAGCATATGCAGGAGACGTTCGAGCAAGTAGCGGCTTCTTTAGGTGCGAAGGCTGAAGTTGAAGTGAAGCTAATGTATCCTGGATTCCGTGTAACAGAATCAGATAAAGTTGTGCAAGTGGCAATGGCAGCTGTACACAACATCGATCGTACACCAAAGCTTGGTATTTCAGGCGGAGGTTCCGATGCTAATGTTATTGCGGGCTTCGGCATCCCTACAGTAAATCTTTCTGTTGGATACGAGGACATTCATACAACAAATGAAAAAATCCCAGTCGAAGAATTAGAAAAATTAGCGGATTTACTTGTTGAAATCATTAAAGAGTCTGCGAAAAAATAACTACAAAAATCGAGGATGTGACCGCATGGAAAGTGTAAAGGCAGTAGTTTTTGCTTGTGGTACAGAGGAATACGCAGTACCCGTGGAACAAGCGATTTCGATTGAAAAGTTAGAGCAAGTAACACCGATTCCTCACTTGCCTAATTATCTTCTAGGCTTCACAAGAATTCGTGGCGAGCTTGTCCCTGTGCTTGATTTTGAGCGTATTCTTTATAATCGTTCTTCTAATGCTACAACAGCACGAATTATAGTATTGAACACGGATGTTGTGAATTATGGATTACTTGTAACAGAAGCTCGTGAAATTCTTGATTTTGATGAGTCGGTATTAAAGCAAATGGGACTTGTTAATTATTCAAAAACACGCTATTTTACAGCTGTGGCTAATCTTGAAAATCGTATGATCACCTACGTTGACCCGAAGATACTTGTGAATTCATTAGAAGGTATACGTGAAATAATAAATTATTTACACAAAATGCTTGAAAATGAAAAAGAAAACGTAGAGGCATAAGTTTTTGTATGATTATTTCATAGTTAATATTGGGGACAGAATTACATATATGTGATTCTGTCTTTCTTTTTAAATAGCTTTATTAAAATGAAGCGGAATACCTCTGCCGAATATTAAGCTTATCACCAAAACGTGTCGTTGATTTTCGTTCCGACTAGCTCTTCCATCCACGATTTTTCAATCGCTACAAGTTAGTAACATAAATTACTTATTTCTAATATAGTAAAAATAACCTGTGTTCATAAGTATATATTTGAAAGTTATCAATAAAATTATGCGATTTACCTACTGACATATCCATACTAACATCGTATTATGTATGGTAAGAAAACTACTGTAAAAGGCAAACTTCACCGAAAGGGAAGGACGCAAAGCCATGAGTCTAAACACTATTTTAGTGCATGATTGTCAGGTTGCCAGGTTCTGTTCTATGAGCCTCGGCCAATAGAATGGAGATGTAAATGTGGGAAGTCATTCACTATCAAAAGCAATCATTGTTTTTATAGTAGCAATTATAAGTACGCTAGGATTAACAATGGGAAAGGTAGACGCAATGGCCATGCAGGATAG